>Ga0008838_100634_pt1 | contig 29033 bp, 28 predicted proteins | sample HotLakConUCCSL28_FD_62212 | JGI IMG/M metagenome (GOLD analysis project Ga0008838, IMG submission 62212) | Hypersaline microbial mat communities from Hot Lake, Washington, USA - Hot Lake Consortium UCC-SL28 (Hybrid Assembly) | ecosystem: Environmental > Aquatic > Thermal springs > Hot (42-90C) ...
GCGCGATTACGCGCCATTCGAATTCGGTCAGATCATAACGGCTCATCAATACCTCCAATCCGGAGGTTGAATCACGCCGCTGGCAATCTGTGAACCCCGCTTATGAGTTCACGGCCTAAAGGCGTGGCCGAAGGCATGTGGTCTGGCTACATCGAAAAGGATTTGATCCCTCGCCTGCATGGTTTCGAACTTCTCATGGCATCGTATGCCATGTGCCACATGAAGCTGGACATGATCCTCGGAAGCTTGGGCTATAAACCGTCCAAGTCGCCCCCGCGTCTCGGTGTTTACCTGACCAACAGCCTTGAAGAGGGCGAGCGCGAAGTGCGTGATCTGTTCATGGCCCAATGGCTTACCCGGGAGGCCAAAGAGGCAAACATCATCAAGCGCCAAACTCCTATAATGTGTGTGATTGGCAATCCTCCATATTCTGGCGAAAGTGCTAACAAAGGCGATTGGATCATGGGCTTGATGGAAGCCTATAAAAAGGAACCCAACAGTAAGCAAAAATTGAAGGAACGCAATCCGAAATGGATCAATGATGACTATGTAAAATTCATCCGTTTTGCGGAGCATCTCATTGATAAGACGGGGGAAGGTGTTCTGGGTTTCATCACAAATCACGGCTATCTGGATAACCCTACATTTCGTGGTATGAGATGGCATCTTCTAGATACATTCGATAAGATTTACGTGCTGGATTTGCACGGAAATGCGAAAAAGAAGGAGGTTACGCCAGAGGGTAAGCCAGATAAAAATGTCTTTGATATTCAGCAAGGCGTGGCGATCATAATCGGAGTGAAAAAACGAGGGGGAGAAGGTCAAAAGCCTTTGGCTCAAGTGTTTCAGTCTGATCTCTGGGGTGATCGAGCGGGCAAATATGAATTTCTTTGGAAGAATGGAGCAAGTGGAAACTTTTGGGAAAAACTGGAAAATCGTGAGCCCCAGTACCCATTCGTTCAGCGCAACTATGATTTAGAAAAAGCTTTCAAGTCTGGATTTGGGCTCCAAGCGTTTATGACTGTGAACTCAGTTGGGATTGTGACTGCCCGCGATGCGCTTACCATCGATATGGATAAAGACACTCTTTGGAAACGGGTGCAGGACTTCGCAAATCTTGAGCCAGAAATTGCCCGTGAAAAGTATAGCCTTGGGAAAGACGCACAGGATTGGACGGTTGAGGGCGCTCAAAATGATGTTCGTGATAAACTTACAGATCAGAAAATTGTTCCAATTTGCTATCGACCTTTTGACACTCGTTGGACCTACTTCACAGGTACGTCGCGTGGATTTCAGTGTCGCCCTCGGGAAGCGGTTATGCGACATATGGCCCATCACGAGAACCTTGCATTATGTGTTCCGGGGCAAACGAAAGACGGGCTAGGCGGGATAGCTGTTCGCTCGATTGCTGGACACAAGGCTTTCGGTGCCTATGATATCAACAGCTTATTCCCCCTCTATCTCTACCCCAGCGAACAAGACCTCGATCAAAACCGCCGCGTCAATTTTGATGACAAACTCTGGAAGAAATTGCAGAAGCTTACCCAGCACCCCACGCACGGCATTCCCGATGAAATTGCCACCTTCGATTACATCTACGGCGTTTTGCATTCCCCCCTTTATCGCGACACCTACGCCGAATTTCTGAAAATCGACTTTCCGCGCATCCCGTGGCCGTCATCACCTGATGAATTTTGGGATATTTCGGAGAAGGGATCACAGCTCCGCCGCCTGCATCTGATGGAACCTGACGCTGTGGGGGAAACGCCTTTTCCGTTCAAGGGTGAGGGTGCAGCACAAGTGGACAAGCTACGCTACGAGGATGGCAAGGTCTGGATCAACGACACGCTGTTCTTTGACGGTGTGCCCGTCATTGCGTGGGAGTTTTTCATCGGCGGATATCAGCCCGCGCAAAAATGGCTCAAGGATCGCAAGGGGCGAGAACTGTCATTCGATGACGTGAAACACTACCAGAAAATCATCAAAATTCTGGCCGAAACTGACAGGATCATGAAAACCATCACGATGAAGATATAGGTGAATATTGGAACCATACTGCTTTGACGCAATCAATTTTGGCTAGGCGGGGGCCATCGTTTCGGGGGTGTATGTGCCGTTTTACCCACCAGCCCTGTGGTTCATTGATTTGGGAGTTCAAATGCATGGCGTGCTCCTTGAATGGATCGTAAAAACATTGTACGTGCGTACATGAAAAGGTGTCCTGAGCTTTGGACGTTTATGATCTTGAATCAATGGCTTAGCATAGAGTGGAGGTTCTCCTCCCTCTCCCGCTACCAAAAATTATCAAATTTTTCAGTGGCCCAGGTGCTGAGGGGGCCTATGTTTTCCGGGTGGCCTGTCATTTTGCCCGTCGGGACCATGCATGGACTTAACGTGGATGAAACGCCGAGCATTTCCAACAAGTACGCTCTGCCTTTGCCGATAGGTATCCCAAAAAGATTAAAACTATTTCAATCAGATAGGTGGGAAGCCCACCGATAAACAGCTGCTTGAACACCAAAAAATTGTGAATAAATATCCCCACAGATTGCACCCGTGAGATGCTTTTGATCGTTACAAACTAGAGCAAAAGGGTGCCCACATGAGATCGTATGTAAGTTACAAAGCTGCACAGTACCCTACGGATCTTGCATGGAAAAGATTTTGGCTTTCAGCGCTTGAACTAAAGCGTATTCTTGACAGGAAATCGCCATTTGATTTCGTGAAAAATGTGAAGGCAGGTCGCGTCTTGTTGGTTGGCGAAGGCAACCTGAGCTTCTCTTTGGCGCTTGCCCGGTTGGTCGGCGCTTCCGCCCGGAACATGATCCTCACAACGTTTCAAGGTGCCGCCGAATATTCGGAAGCGACGAGAAAAAATGCCAACGTACTTAGGAGTAGTGGTGTAGTCGTCATGTCAGGTGTCGACGCAACAAACCTGTCCAAGTGGTTTGGTCGAAGCAGATTTGACTAGATTATTTTCCAGTTTCCAAATGTGGGCAGCCGAAATCCGCTATACGGACGGAATCCCAATCATGTCTTGGTTCGCCGCTTTTTGAAAAGTGCGGCCGGGCACCTTACGGGTAAAGGCAATGTCGCCATAACTGCGGTCAATAGCCCTCATTATGATGGCGCGTTTGACGTGGATGGTGCGGCTGAACGTAACGACTACGAGATTCCAGTTGTCTATCCATTCTTCTTTTCAGATTATCCGGGCTATTCGCACGTCAAAACAAAAGATGATGGCTCAAGTGCCGTGGGCGAGGGTGACGCGTTCGTGACCTGTGTGTTTCAAAAGAAGAAGCAGGCGGCCTGGTGATGGATTTCGGGGTGAACTTCAGTTCCAGGGGTCTGCCGCCCGGTGCGGTCTATGTGCCATCGTTCATTTCGTCGGAAGAGGAGGCTGTGCTCGTCCGCCATCTGGAGACCGGCGAATGGAACGCGGAGCTCAAGCGCCGGGTGCAGCATTTCGGATACCGCTACGACTACCGGGCGCGGGCGGTCACGCCGGATGCCTGTCTGGGGCCTCTTCCCGAATGGCTCAGCGCTGTGGCAGGCCGGCTGGTGTCGACGGGCGTCTTGGACGACCCTCCGGATCAGGTGATTGCAAATGAATACCTGCCCGGTCAGGGTATCAGTGCGCATGTGGATTGTGTCCCTTGCTTTGATGAGCGCATCGTTTCCCTGAGCCTGCTGTCCCAATGCGAGATGGTTTTCCAGAAAAAGCAGAGCGGAGAGAAGCTGGCCGTCATTCTCGAGCCGCGGACAGCGCTCGTTATGACGGGGGCTGCTCGTTACCAATGGACCCACGAAATCCCAGCGCGCAAGAGCGATCAGGTTGATGGAATGAAGGTCGAAAGGGCGCGCAGAATTTCTCTGACTTTCAGGAAGGTGGTTCGAACAATTTAGTCGGTGATAGTTGCATACTGCGCGAATGGCCTATGGGCGGCAACGTCGCTGCACCTGGATGAACGCGTTGGATGGCATCTGAAATGAAGTCTCCCATTTTAGCTTAGCCAATCCATTGATCTGGCGGATCAACACTGCTCCCATCCAGGCCAGAGCGTTGGATTATTGGACTCAATCACAATCTCACCCTCGGGGCTGCATTAGCGGTGTCGATTTGGGTGGGCTTGAACGCGACGTCGGGGAAAAGCCTGAGACTGTATGGCGCTTGGTTTCCGAACGAAATCAATCGGTTAATGTAACAGTTTGAGCAAGTGACGCGCAGTCTGCCTTGCAAGCCAGCCTCAATCATAATCCGCGTGTCGGGGTTTACGGTGGTGTCCGCGCACATGGTGCCATTTCATCGGCACTGCCAGCCGACATCTTCGCAGCGTTGAGCGTCTATCGGCCGCTCCATTCGAGCTGTCTTGCAGTCATAGGGAACCTATGTTTCCTGCTTGAGCGGATCATTTGTCGAGCAGTCGTTAAATGACGCAATCGGGTCAGGCGCGGCGATTGAGGAATGTCTCGATCGCGGCCAGTTCAGGTCGCTGCACCTCGTGACCGCCGTCATGGAGCTGAAGATCGACCTGCGCGCCCTGGTCCTCGAGGTAGCGGACCAGCGCCTCGGTCAGCGGCAGCGGGCAGATCGGGTCGCGCCGACCGGCGGTGACCAGCACGTCGAGCGATCCGAGCGACGGGTTCGGCTCCGGTGACCACGGGATCAGCGGGTGCATCAGCACCACCCGGTCGAAGAGGTCGGGCGCCTCGAAGATCACGGAAGCGAGAATGTTCGCACCGTTGGAATAGCCAAGCCCGTAGACCGGAGCGCCGGGATTCCCTTCGCGGTGCGCGCGGATGAATCCGGTCATTTTCGCAGTGCGGATGGCCAGGTCGCCCATGTCATAGACGCCCTCGCCGGTGCGGCGGAAGAAGCGGTTCGCACCGTGCTCGGAGACATCGCCGCGCGGCGAGACGACACCTGCCTGGGGCAGGGCCTGCTCGATCAGGCTCGTGAACTGATGTTCGTCGCCGCCGGTGCCGTGGAAGGTGAAGACCAGCGGGGCGCCAGTCGCGGGCGCCTTGACGATGTGCTGATAGGTGTCGAGGGACATGGTGTTCTCCGTGTGGGAGGCCTGCCGGTCGGAGCCGGCGGGCGTTGCGGGGTCAGTCGGCGATAGGAGCGAGCGACTGCTCGATCCGGCCGCGGAGATGGGCGTGTTGGTCGGGAATCTTCAACGTCTCGCCGAGATGTGCGATGTCCTCGTCCCGGTCGAAGCCCGGCTCGTTCGTGGCGATCTCGAACAGGACGCCGCCGGGCGTGCGGAAGTAGATGGCCCAGAAATAGTCGCGGTCGATGACCGGCGTGACATGGACCCCGGCGTCGAGCAACGCCTTGCGCACCTCGATCTGAGCCGCCCGGTCTTCGACAGCGAAGGCGACGTGGTGAACCGAGCCGGCACCCTCCCGCGCTCGCTCGACGTCGGGCAGCACCTCGAGGTCGATAATGTCGGCACCGTTGCCGTTCCTGATCGCGAAGCGGATAAGCGCCCCCTCGCGGGCCACCTCTTCATAGCCCATGAATTTCAGGAGCTCGGCTGTTGCAGCGCCGTCGCGCAGTCGCATGGTGACGCCGCGGAAGCCGTGAATACCCTTGTCAGCCGGAACCGGACCGCCGCCGAAAGGAGCCCGTGGGTCGCCGCTCACCTCGACCAGCGCGAACCCATCACCGTCGGGACCGAGAAAGCGAAGACGCTTTTCGCCGAATTGCTCGACGTCCTTGAGCCCCTCGACGCCGGCAGTTGCGAGGCGCTCGCGCCAGAATTCGAGCGAGCCCTCAGGCACGGCGAATGCGGTCTCCGATACCTCGCCGGTGCCGCGGTGGCCCTTCACGATGTGCGGGAAGGGGAAATAGGTCATCACCGAACCGGGGGTGCCGACCTCGTCGCCGTAGTAAAGGTGATAAACGTCCGGAGCGTCGAAATTGACGGTCTTCTTGACGCGGCGGAGGCCGAGCAGCTTGGTGAAGAAATCGTTGTTCTCCTGGGCGTCGGCAGCCATCGACGTGGTGTGGTGCAGGCCTTTGATCTGGGTGAGCATGGCAGGATCCTTGATCTGGGTTGTGTTGCTTGACCCCGAACATAAGGGCGCACGCCATTAACTGGAATAGCAATAATCTTGCATTCACTATTGCACTTGGCGTAATGAAACCTCATGGGCGAGCTTGAATCAATTCGCGTCTTCCTTGCGGTCGCTGAACAGAAGAGCTTCGCCGGCGCTGCCCGGCAGCTTGGGCTGACCCCGGCTTCGGTCACCCGCACGATTGCCGCGCTCGAGGACCGCCTTGGCGTGCAGCTTCTGGTGCGCACGACGCGCCAGGTCTCGCTGACCTCGGCGGGAACCATCTACGCGGCACGGGTGGCGCCGCTCTCGCGCGGCCTCGCGGACGCGTTGGAGCAAACCCGCGAGGCGCAGGGCCTCACGTCAGGCCTGATCCGGATCAGCGCGCCGATGTCGCTGGGACTGAAGGTTCTGCCGGCGGTCTTGTCACAGTTTGCGACGCTCCATTCGCAAACCCATGTCGCGCTCAGCCTCTCCGACAGTTTCGTCGACATCCTCGAGGAGGATTACGACCTCGCCATCCGCATTTCCGGCCCGCCCTCCGACAAGTCGACGATCTGGCGCAAGATCTGCAAGGTGCCGCGTGTTCTCGTCGCGACCCGCCAATACCTGGTGGCCAAGGGCGAGCCGCAAACACCGGACGACCTCAAGGACCTGGCCTGTCTCAGCTACCGCGCCGATGCGCGCGAAGAGATCTGGGAGCTTTCAAGCGGGGCGAGCCGCCGCAGCCATCGGGCGGTTGGCCCGTTCAGCGCCAACAATGGCGACGTGCTGGCGCGGCTGGTGCTGAATGGCGAGGGGATCACGCTCCTGCCGCGCTTCATCGTCGAGGACGACCTGGCGGCCGGGCGCCTCCTTGAGGTCTTGCCCGAATGGTCGGTGCCTGAACTTTGGCTGACGCTCTATTATCCGCCCTATGATCGGCTTCCGTTGCGCGTGGCAAGCTTCTCCGACTTCTTCGAAACCTATGTGAAAGAAACACACCCGCTTTAACCATTGGACAAAGGGGCCGTGATGTCATGTTTCGGCTGAAGTCCGCATCCACCCGAATACGCCCTCTCGTGCCTCTCCGTCTCCTTTGCAGGATCTGACCGAGCGCGGGCGAAAAAAGCAAGATCAGCACCGACGCCGCAGCCTGAGCGCCCTTGAGCCTAGGCGGTTTCGTTAAGGTCGGCCCACCGCCACCGGACAGTGGCCCGCACCAGAGGGCCCTAACGGACGACGCCGATGGGTTCCTTGGTGGTGAAGGCCCAGCGGTTCTCGGCGGCCGCAGAGAGGCCCATCGGGATTTCGCGACCGGCGAAATCGCGCAACGCGTCGGCTGCGTTGTGAACGCCATCAATGGCCCGGTTGGTCTCGACGATGGCGTCAGCCAGCGGCTTGCCGCCCTCGCGTGCGATCTGCATGGCGAGATGGTCGCGTTTGCCTTCCATCAGCGTGGCCAGCCTGCGCAGAATGGCAACACGCTCATGCGGCTTCAGCCAGCCGTCGCGGTCGCTGAAGGCGCGCTCGGCCGCCTGCAGCTTGCGCTCCAGCGCGGCGGCATCGTCAGTCCCGATCTCCGTGATCGGCGCACGATCAAAGGCCTGCACGACAGTCAGCATTGTTGATCTCCTTTCTCCGTATTATCCGAGTTCCACGTCGGGCTTGCGGTTGCGCAGCTCGTCGACAAGAACACGGGTGTTCTCGGTATAGTCGATCGGCACATCGACCAGATGCACCCCGCCGCCGGCAAAGGCAGCTTCGAGCGTGGGCACAAGATCCTCAACCGCACTAACCCTGGATCCCTTCGCGCCATAGGCTTCGGCGTAGCGCACGAAATCGGGATTGCCGAAGCTCATGCCGAAATCCTCAAAACCGTCGACCGCCTGCTTCCAGCGGATCATGCCGTAGGCGCTGTCGTTGAGGATGACCACCACGAGGTTGAGCCCGAGCCGCACCGCCGTTTCCATCTCCTGCGAGTTCATCATGAAACCGCCATCGCCGCAGACCGCCATGACGCGGCGGTCGGGATGCAGCATCGCCGCCATCATCGCCGAGGGCAGGCCGGCGCCCATCGTGGCGAGCGCATTGTCGAGCAGCAGCGTGTTGGCGACATGGGTGCGGTAGTTGCGGGCAAACCAGATCTTGTACATGCCGTTGTCGAGGCAGACGATGCCATCTTCCGGCATCACCTTGCGGACATCATGGACGATGCGCTGCGGTGTTGGCGGGAAGCGGTCTTCCTCGGCGCGGTCGTTGATGTGGGAGAGGATTCTCTGGCGCAGTTCAAGCATCCCCTCATCCACCGACAGCTGGCCCTCGATCCGCGCGCCGAGCGCGTCAACGGAAGCCCCGATGTCGCCGATCAGCTCGATGTCCGGGTGATAGACCTGTTCGACGCTGGCGGACTGATAGCCGACATGGATGACCTTCGGCCCGCCGGCGCTCTGCATCAGGAAGGGCGGCTTTTCGATCGTATCATGGCCGATGGCGACAATCAGGTCGGCGCGCGCGACAGCCTCGTGTACATAATCGCCCTCCGAGAGCGCGGCGGTCCCCATATAGAGGTTGGAGCCGCCGCTGACCGCGCCCTTGCCCATCTGCGTGTTGAAAAAGGGCAGTCGGGTGCGGGCCACGAAATCGGACAGCGGTTCAACCAGCGAAGGCCGATTGCCGGCAGCCCCGATCATCACCAGCGGGTGCCTGGCGGCGAGGATCATCTCCGCCACCCGGTCGAGCGCGGCGGCATGGGCAACCGGGCGCTCCAGCGCGTGACGCGGAATGATGGGGGCATTTTCCACGTCCTCGGCGGCGACGTCCTCGGGAAGCTCGAGATGCACCGGTCCCGGACGCTCATCCGTCGCGACACGGAAGGCGTCGCGGATCGTCGAGGGGATGGCGGCCGCGCTGACGATCTGGCGTGTCATCTTGGTCAGCGGCTTCATCGAGGCGACGATATCGACGATCTGGAAGCGGGCCTGCTTGGCGCTCATCACCGGCTTCTGGCCGGTGATGAGGATCATCGGCATGGCGCCAAGATGAGCATAGGCCGCGCCGGTCGAGAAATTCAGCGCGCCGGGACCCAGCGTGGCGAGACAGACGCCGGGCCTGCCGGTAAGCCGACCATGGGTCGCCGCCATGAAGGCGGCCGCCTGCTCGTGGCGCGTGAGGATCAGTTTTATACGCGAGGTCCGCAGCGACTCCAGCAGATCGAGGTTCTCCTCACCCGGAACGCCGAAGATGCGATCAACACCTTCGTTCTCCAGCGCGGCGACAAAAAGGTCCGATCCTTTCGGCATGACTTAAACCCCTGTTTCGATGGTTTCGACGGAACGTGCGACGAGCATACACGGTTTGTGCAATTGCCACCTATCGTCCCTGTGTCACGAGGCCAGCGGCCCGCGCGTTCTAGCCAATCACGATGTCGGAATATTCAGGATGGCGTGCATAAAAGCCGCCCATGAACGAGCAGCGCAGCACGACCTTGCCACCACGCGCGCGGATCGCCTCGAAGACGCCCCGGGCGAGTTGCGAACCGATTCCCTGTCCCGTGAACTCATGCGGTATGGGTAAGGATGAAACGGCCATCCTCGACGCGATAATAGGCGGCCGGGATATCGCCGTCGCTTCCGTCGATCGGGAGCTCGAAGCGATGTACCCGGGACTGTCGACGACCGTGCTCATTGGTTTCCCCGGTCCTTTGGTTCGCCGGCACCTTGAGGAATGAGAGACGTTTGCGGCGTCTCGTGAGCCGCCCGGACTATCGGCGCAACACCTGTGCCGAGAAGCTCGATGGAACGCTTCATCGCAGCCGTTTCGAGCGAGGCAGTGCTCATCTGGAAGGTGATGCGTGAGATGCCGCCGAGCGCTTCGCTTGCCTTGAGCGAATGCGTTTCGGCAGGAATGCGTGACGTCAAACTGTCCGGCATACGGTGAGTGACATGTCTTTCGGCGACGCGGTAGAGCTTGTTCTTGCCACACTGTGTCGCAAAACGGGGAACGACGGATGGGTATCGATGACCTTCGGGCATGCGCGAAAACGGTCGTTCACGGGGACATGTCGGCAACCGCCCATCGGTTCGGGACCCTGCGGCCGTCGAGCGCTGGCAATGGATATTGCGAGGCGGCTTTGTCGTTCCACTTTCCGCGACACAGCTCGGCGGATCACGGGCCTAGCTGCAAGGTTGATTTCCGGTTACCCCAATCATTCGACCGAACCTTACGATCGGGCAAGAAAGGATACATGCATGAGTTGGAATCCATCAATCGAACCGGGCTGTCCCGATGAAGTCGGCATCGATGCGATCGAAACCCTGATCGTTCCGCGGTCCCGAGACCTTGGCGATTTCCAGGTCCGACGCGCCCTGCCGGCGCCGAAACGGCAGATGGTCGGACCGTTCATCTTCTTCGATCAGGCCGGGCCGGCAGAGTTGCTGACCGGGCAGGGCGTCGATGTGAGGCCACATCCTCATATCGGCCTCGGCACGGTGACCTACCTGTTCGAGGGCGACTTCCATCACCGCGACAGCACCGGCGCCGACCAGATCATCCGCCCCGGCGCGCTGAACTGGATGGTCGCCGGGCGCGGCGTCACTCATTCCGAGCGCACATCCGCAACTGCGCGGAGCGGTCCGAACAGCCTGTTCGGGATCCAGACCTGGTTGGCCCTGCCGGACAGCCACGAGGACGTGGCGCCAAGCTTCGAGCATCACGGCAAGGATACGCTGCCCGTGATCGAGGATCGCGGCGTCTCGGTTCGGCTCATCCTCGGCAACGCCTATGGCAAGACCGCGCCGGCAACCATGCTCTCCGACACGTTCTACGCCGATGTGAAGCTCGAGCCGGGCAGCCGGCTGCCCCTGCCTGACAACCATGAGGACCGCGGCATCTATATCGTCGAAGGTTCGATCGTGGTTGCCGGACAGGAATTCGAGGCCGGCCGGATGATGGTGTTTCGGCCAGGCGACCGCATCACGGTGGGCGCGGGGGAGCGGGGCGCGCGGCTGATGATCCTCGGCGGCGCGACCTTCAACGGACCGCGCTACATCTGGTGGAACTTCGTCGCCTCATCCAAGGAGCGGATCGAAGCGGCCAAGGACGAATGGCGTGCCGCGAACTGGGGCAAGGGACGCTTCGACTTGCCCGTCGACGACCGCAACGAGCACATTCCGCTGCCGGATTGAACGGAACCAGCCTGGAGACATCCGAATGAACAAGTGGCCTCAACTCGATTACCTCAGCTGGCGTGAGACGTGTTCCGCCCTGCATCTCTATCTGCAGATTGCAGGCAAGTACCGGCTGGCGCATACGCCCTGGCTCAACCATTCGTGGAACGCGACCTTCTACGTTACGCCGCGCGGCCTGGACTCCTCGCCGATTCCCGACGGGCCGGGCATCGAGATCCTGTTCGATCTTCTGGACCACGAGGTCGTTGGCACCTGCGGCAACGGGAGCAAGGCGTCCTTCCCGCTCGAGCCGATGACCGTCGCGGCGTTCCACGCCCGCTTCGTGCAACTGATCTCGGATCTCGGCGGCACGCCGACTTTCAACGGGCGCCCGAACGAGGTGCCCCACCCGGTTCCCTTCGCCGAGGATGATCGCGACCGGCCCTATGACCGCGAAGCCGTTCAGCGCTTCCATCAGGCGCTGATCGCGGTCGACAGGGTCTTCAACCGGTTTCGCACCTCCTTTCTGGGGAAGTCCAGTCCGGTTCACCTTTTCTGGGGGGCTCTCGACCTTGCGGTCACCCGATTCTCGGGCCGCCGCGCGCCACTTCACCCGGCGGGGATTCCCGCTCTGCCCGACGACGTGGCGCAGGAAGCCTATGACCGCGAAGTCTCCTCGGCGGGCTTCTGGCCAGGCGGCAACGGCATCGATTACCCCGCCTTCTACGCCTACGCCTATCCGGCACCTGGCGGATACCGCGCCGCTTCGGTGCAGCCCGATGCCGCGTTCTGGCACGCGGACCTGGCCGAATTCGTGCTGCCCTATGATGCGGTCCAGTCCGCGGCTGATCCCGACGATGCCTTGATGGCGTTCCTCGTCTCGACCTACCAAGCAGCGGCTGACCTTGGCGGGTGGGACCGCGAACTTCTGGAATGTGCACATGGCGAGCCCAGACAGGTGCGCACCCATGATGCCATGCTGGCCAGGGACACGCCTGCGGACGGAACGGTCGAGCGGGAAGATGGTCCTTCGAAGGGCCGATACCGGCTCGTCGTCGATGGTGTCCCGGCCGAGATGACCTACAGCCGCGTCGGCGAAAGGCAGATCATCATCGACCATACGGAAGTTCCGGACGCCTTGCGGGGCCGCAAGGTTGGAGAAAGACTGGTGCGACAGGCGGTCGAGGACGCCCGGCGGGACCAGGTGGTCATCATCCCGCTCTGTCCGTTTGCGAAGGCGATGATCGGTCGCCATCCGGAATGGCAGGACGTGGTGCGCCGGTGATCTGAGGATGGCGACGGACCTGCAGGCCTTCCTTTCCAGCCATCTCCAAAACGAGAGAAAAGACAAGCAACGGCTAGCGCCAGGAGCGATGAAATGAGCGATGTGACCTATCGGATTGTCGAACATGACGGCGGCTGGGCCTATCGGGTTGACGGAACCTATTCCGAAACATTCCCGAGCCATGATGCGGCCTTCGGCGCGGCGCGGCGGGCGGCCTGCAAGCAGTTGCGGCCGGGCGAGACCACGGGCATCGTCTGGGAGGACGCGACCGGCCACTGGCATGCGGATCTTTCGCGCGCCGGAGACAGGCCGCACGCTCAGGTCATCGCCTGATGCTCGACGGCTGACGAACCTTGTCGAACGCGGGCTCATGCGGCCGGTCATCGGCGCCGGGCTGATCATCATCGACCAGACCGAAGGACCAGAGGCCCTGCGTGGCCGCAAGGTCGGAGCGGGGCTTCGCGCAAGGCAATCGAGGATAGGGGCCGCGAAAAGGTTGCCACTACCGCTCTGCCCGTTCGCGAATGCACATTTCGACCGCCATCTGGAACGGCAGGACATGTTGCATCAGTCGACGAACTGAAGTCTGATAAATCGGTCCAAGCGGTGGACTAGCCAACCGAGACGAGGAACGAGGCGGCGAACAAGCCGCCGGATGGAAGTCATCATCATCGGCCGCCGAGGAACCGGCGGCCGGATTGCAATGGACGTGAAGCCTGGGGCCATTGCGCACCGGCATTGGAGTTTAAAAAGGGGCAGGCCGATGGCTGCAGAAGGATTGGGGCCGGCCATTGGCCCGGTGGTCGTGCTGATGGGCGCTGCGGTGATTGCCGTGCCGCTGTTCCGACGTCTCGGGCTGGGCTCGGTATTGGGGTATTTTGCCGCTGGGGCGATAGTCGGACCATCGGTGCTGGGGATTTACACGGACCCTGACACGATCCTGCATTTCGCGGAACTGGGCGTGGTGATGTTTCTTTTCATCATCGGGCTGGAATTGCGCCCGCAGAAGCTCTGGGCGTTGCGTGGGCAGATTTTCGGACTTGGTCTGGCACAGGTGAGTCTTGCGATTGCCTTGCTTTCGCTGGCGGGTTTCTTTGTGTTCGGGCTTGCTCCGGTCACCGCGTTCATCGCGGGTGCGGGATTTGTTCTATCCTCAACAGCCGTCATCATGTCGACCTTGCAGGAGCGCGGCGAGATCGCCGGTGTTGAAGGGCAGAAATCCGTTTCGATCCTGTTGTTCGAGGATCTGTTGATCGTGCCGCTGCTGGCGGTCGTGGCGTTCCTGTCGCCCGTTGGGCAGGGCGAAAGCGGGCTGGCTTCAGTGGCACTGGCACTAGCCGGGTTGATCGCGCTGCTGGTGGTGGGGCGCTGGATGCTCGATCCCTTCTTCGCTCTTCTTGCGCGCGCCCGTGCTCGCGAGGTGCTGAGCGCCGGGGCGCTGCTGGTGGTGCTGGGCTCTGCGCTTCTGATGGAACTGGTGGGTCTTTCGATGGCGATGGGCGCGTTTATAGCCGGGGTTCTGCTGTCCGGCTCAAGCTATCGCCACCAGATCGAAAGCGATATCGAGCCCTTCAAGGGCCTGTTGATGGGGTTGTTCTTTCTGGCTGTTGGAATGTCGCTGAATCTGGCCGTGGTGGCCGCGGAATGGCAGCTGCTGCTGGCGATGCTTGCGGTCTATGTGTTGGTCAAGGCTGTCGCCATCTTTGCCACGGCGCGGGTCTTTGGCGGTGCTAGCCTGGCCGCGTTGCGCCGGACCGCCATGTTTGCGCAAGGGGGCGAGTTTGCCTTTGTGCTTTATACCGCTGCGGCGGCGGGCGGCGTGATCGACGCGCGGGAGAATGCGATCTTTTCGACTGTGGTGATCCTGTCCATGGCGATCACGCCGCTGATCCTGATCGTCGCTGACCGGGTGGTGCGTGAGCGTGGCCCGTCGCTCGACGGTGTAGAGGCGGCGGATGGTTTGCGCGGTCAGGTGCTCGTCATCGGCTTTGGCCGCTTTGGCCAGATCGCCCTGCAAATGCTGCTGGCTCGGGGCGCGAAGGTCTCGGTGATCGAGAACAACCCCGACCGTATCCGCGAAGCGGCCCGTTTTGGCTTCAAGGTCTACTACGGCGATGGCAGGCGGCTGGACATTCTCCACGCCTCGGGTGCCGCGCAAGCACAGGTGATCCTCCTCTGTCTGGATGACCGGCGCGCCGTGAGCGCCATTGGCGAACTGGTGCAGCACGAATTTCCGAATGCTGTGATACTGGCGCGCAGCTACGACCGTGGCCATTCCATGGAACTGATCCGTGCAGGCGTGGACTTCGAAATCCGCGAGACGGTTGAATCAGCCCTGTTGATGGGGGCCGAAGGGCTGCGTCGACTTGGGTGGAACGAGGCCACAGTGACCGAAACATTGGAGGATGTCCGTCGCCGCGATGCACAGCGGCTGACTGAGCAGGTGCAGGGCGATATCATGTCGGGGCGGGACAATATACTGACCGCGCCCGTGCCCGAGCCTCTGTGTCCTACCGGGCACACGTCAAAAGACGGGGCGTGACGACCACTCGATCCTCGGGTCCATTAACCCTTATCAGGGTGACAATGGGTTCGGCCCTGTCCGGATCATCGCGAAATGGTGCGACGGGTCAGGTCATTGCATACGGCCAATCCCTTCAGCCCGATGAAGCAGACCTTTATCATGGTTGTGCATCTTCGTGACGGTCGCGCCGTCCTTTTCCTGCCAGCTGCCGCCAAAAATGCTGCTGAAATCCAAGGGAACATCTGCCAGCTGTTCCGTCACGGCTTGCGAGATTGCATCATGGGCTCGTACAGCGATTGACGGGTTGCGTGCAGCCCGGGCTCCTCGCGGAGGCCATGTGCGTCAGAGTCATCGCCGATCTGATCCATGGTGCCCTGAACACTGGCTCGGACGGTGCTGTTATCCCTTGTCATCAAGCCGGTTTTTCGACGCCCCGATCCGCCCGAGATGGCTTGCACCGAAGCCTTCGGCATATTTGAGGCCATATCCCAGTGCGCGGTCAAAACCGATATGAGCAGTCCAGATCAAGCCGATCGCCAGCCCATTTGGAACGGACATGAACACGCCGAAGGCCGCAAGGGCGAGCGGAAGGCCATAGAAGTGAGCCGCGTTGTAGAATGCGGCTCCGACCCTCGGTCCGGCCAGATAGCCCGACATGGACAGGTCGGGCGCCAGGAACAGAATGGCAAACACCCACCAACTTGCATCCAGTTCGATGTAGGCAAGGGTGGCAACGACGAGGACAACAAAACCCTCTAGCCGCAAGAGTGCCCTGGGCGCTCCCGTAACAAAGCCAGTCATGATTTGGTCCTCCTCGCAATGCTGGTCAGATGCTGCGCATCAGGCTCATCTTCGCCTGTGTCATGGCGCGGGTAATCGCCCCCGTGCCGTATTCGGGTTCCCGCGGCCGGTGAACGGCGTCGAACCGGTTCGGAACGCGATTGGATCGTTGAGCATCACGGCGGATCCGTCCGGGCGGTTGATCTTCCGCCGCCCTTCCTGCATCAGAAACGATGGCGTCTCGACTGTATCATGGCCGACGTTGAGGATCACGTTGGCGCGCCACAGCCTCGGCGACATAGTCACCTTCCGAAAGCGCTGCTGTCCCGACATGGAGGTCGGACCCCGTGACTGTGTCCCTGTCCAGCCGCCCATTTTTGAAAGGGCACGCGTGCGCGCCTTGCGAAGATCGGCAGCGCTTCGACCAGCCAGGGCCGTCTTCCCGGCGCTCCGACCATCACGAGAGAGCGCAAAGCCTCGCCTGCGGGACGCGAATACAGGCGGCGGCATCGGGTTTCGTCGCTGGAAATCTTGCCTGAAATCTGAATTATCGTTCCTGAACAAAATTGGGTAGTTCTGTAGCGTGACACCCGCTGTACCAAAACAGGGAACGCGAAATTGGATATCGACGAGCTGCAGACATTCGTGGAAGTCGCCGATTCGGGCGGTATTTCGGCTGCAGCGCGACGGCTCGGTCTCTCGAAGTCGATCGTCAGCCGGCGGCTTTTCAAGCTCGAGGCGGAACTCGGTGTCCAGCTTCTGCTCAGGACGACCCGCGGCACCGTGCTCACCGAGGCCGGGGGCACCTTTCGGGACCATGCTGCCCGGGTCGGGGCGGAGATCGAGATGGCGAAGGAGACGATTCTTCCGACAGGCGAGCTTCGCGGGCGACTGAGAGTTGCCGCCCCTCTGACGTTCGGTCCAACCCATTTTGCGCCGGTGCTGGCCGAACTGGCCCACCGCCATCCTCAGCTTGGGGTCGATGCGTCCTACAGCGACCGGTTTGTCGATCTCGTCGCCGAAGGCTTTGATTGTTCAATCCGTGTCGGCCACCTCGCGGACTCGAATCTGATCGCAACACGCATCGGCGCGGTTACCGGTAAGATCCTGGCGAGCCCCGAATACATCAGGGTGCACGGCTCTCCCGAAACGCCGGAGGAACTGCTCACCCATCAGGCCCTCATGCAGGGGACTGAGTCATGGCAGTTTATGGTTGGTGAAAAGATCGTATCGATAAAGCCCCAGGGACGGTTCAAGGCCGACAACGGCTTGGCTCTTGCCGCCGCGGCGGCAGCGGGCCTGGGGATCGGCTATCTGCCGGATTGCCTCACCCATGAATTGGTTTCGGCCGGCAAGCTCATTCCGGTCATGACACGCTTTCCGGTTCCCCCGGCGGGCGCATATGTCGTTCGGCCCCCCGGTCAGCATCCCGCAAGAAAGGTTCGAGTCCTTACCGACATGCTGATCGAGCATTTCAAAAGAAACCCGCAGCTCTGGGGTCGCGACGCCTGAATCACACGCACTTCAGGAAGTTCATCGCCCAGCAGCTCCAGTCTTCTGAAGACTGCAGTCGCGTCAAACGTTCCGTTCGGTGCAACGCGATGCGCGGATTGCGAGGCTGGCGAGGCCAATGCAGACGCGTTGACACCGGATGCGAACAAGACGGGCGCGGGGTCTGCGCTTGCGCGTCTCCTGACAATTCTGCCTCGATCGTCGGGCCAAAGCTCCAGCACAAAGAGGCAAGCACTCATGAGTTGGAACCCCGTCCTGGCTCCGCAAGATCAGACGATCTTGTCGTTGTGCGGCAGACCACTTGGGGAAGGTCGACCGGCGGTTGCGGGCTTTGCAAACTCGTCATTGATCGATGATGGCTGTTTACAAAAATAATATAGTATGATTTTTTAACTCCCGGGCAGGAGCCCTTCATTCTGGGAGGAAATTATGAAGTCTACAAAAGCCATTCTTGGGGCGGGTGTACTCGCGTCCATGCTCGTGATGTCGTCCAGCGCCCTGGCGCAGACCGTCGGGTTTTCGCAGATCGGGTCCGAATCCGGCTGGCGCGCCGCGGAAACCACGCTGACGCTTCAGCAGGCCGAAGAGCGCGGAATCGATCTCAAATTCGCCGATGCGCAGCAGAAGCAGGAAAACCAGATCAAGGCGCTTCGGTCGTTCATCGCCCAGGGCGTTGACGCCATCCTGATCGCACCGGTTGTTGCGACCGGCTGGGATTCGGTGCTGGAAGAAGCCAAGGAAGCCGAAATTCCGGTGATCCTGCTCGACCGCATGGTCGATTCGTCTGACGATCTGTATCTCACCGCTGTCGGCTCCGACCTCGTGCATGAGGGCAGCGTTGCCGGCCAGTGGCTGGTGGACGAGCTTGCCGGCAAGGACTGCAACGTGGTCGAACTGCAGGGCACGACCGGCTCGTCGCCCGCGATCGACCGCAAGAACGGCTTCGAGCAGGCCATTTCCGGCCATGACAACATCAAGCTGATCCGCAGCCAGACCGGCGACTTCACCCGCACCAAGGGCAAGGAAGTCATGGAAAGCTTCCTCAAGGCCGAAGATAGCGGCAAGAACATCTGTGCGCTTTATGCCCACAATGATGACATGGCCGTCGGCGCCATCCAGGCGATCAAGGAAGCCGGCCTGAAGCCGGGCGAAGACATCCTGGTCGTCTCGATCGACGCCGTGCCGGACATTTTCCAGGCCATGGCAGCCGGCGAAGCCAATGCGACCGTCGAGCTGACGCCGAACATGGCTGGCCCGGCCTTTGATGCGCTGGAAGCCTACATGAAGGACGGCACCATGCCGCCCAAGTTCATCCAGACCGAATCCAAGCTCTACACCCAGGCCGACGATCCGCAGGCCGTCTACGAGCAGAAGAAAGATCTCGGCTACTGAGATGTGACGGATGGCGGCCGGATCATCCCCGGCCGCCGTCCGGCGCTGCGATCCTGACGGGTGCCGGCCATCCGTCAGGTCGTTCCACTGGCGCCACAGGGCCGATGTGTCATAGTGCCGGGCACGTGGCCGCCGACGGCAATTCATAAAATCGAGGGGAGGCCCAGATGCCGCAGAGCGACAGTCAGCCGCTTCTTCGCGCCCGGGGTGTGCGCAAGGTGTTTCCGGGCACCATTGCTCTGGACGGAGTCGATTTCTCACTCGAGGCTGGCGAAGTTCATGCGCTGCTCGGAGAAAACGGCGCCGGCAAGTCAACGCTGATCAAATGCCTGACCGGCGCCTACCGGCGCGATGGCGGCGACATCCTGCTCAATGGCGAGATCATCGATCCCAAGGGCACGATCGACGCCCAGGGCTACGGGATCGGCACGGTCTACCAGGAGGTCAATCTGCTGCCCAATCTGACGGTGGCGGAAAACCTTTGCCTCGGGCACCAGCCGACACGGTTCGGCATGATTTCGAGCCGCGCCATGAACAGGCGCGCCCGCGAGGTGCTGTCGCAATTCGGCCTCGACATCGATGTCTCCCGTAGTCTTGAAAGCTATTCCGTCGCGGTCCAGCAGGTGATTGCGATTGCCCGGGCGGTTACTCTTTCGGGCAAGGTGCTCATCCTGGATGAGCCGACGGCGAGCCTTGACAGCCAAGAGGTCGAACTGGTGTTCGATGTCGTGCGCTCGCTCAGGCAGCGCGGCCTCGGCATCGTCTTCATCTCGCATTTTCTCGACCAGATCTTCGAAATCACCGATCGCGTCACGGTCTTGCGCAACGGCCGCCTGGTCGGCACCGAAGCCACCCGCGACATCGATCGGGTGCGGCTGGTCAACCTGATGCTGGGCCGCGAGCTCGAACAGGAGGTCCGCTCCCATGGGAAGACCCATGCGGGCGCCGGCGCGGCGCGCCTCACCTTCACCGGGTTCGGCCGCAAGGGCAGCATCGAGCCGTTCGACCTGTCGATCCAGCCGGGCGAGGTGGTTGGCGTCGCGGGGCTTCTGGGATCGGGCCGCACCGAGACCGCGGAGGCGCTGTTCGGCGTGGCGCCCCATGACAGCGGCGAAGCCAGGCGCGGCGACGGAACGGTCCTGAATCTGTCCTCGCCGCGTGATGCGATCGCGGCGGGTTTCGGCTTCTGCCCCGAGGACCGCAAGACCGACGGCGTGATCGCCGATCTCACCGTGCGCGAGAACATAGCCCTTGCGTTGCAGGCGCGCATCGGCTGGATGCGGCGCATTCCCGACCGCGAGCAAAGGGTGATGGCGAACGACTACATCCGCAAGCTCGACATCCGCACGCCGGATGCCGAGAAGCCGGTGGGGCTGCTGTCGGGCGGAAACCAGCAGAAGGTCATGCTGGCGCGCTGGCTGGTGACCAACCCGTCCTTCCTCATTCTCGACGAGCCGACACGCGGCATCGATGTCGGGGCGCACGCCGAGATCATCCGACTGATCGAGGAGCTGTGCAAGCAGGGCATGTCGCTGCTGGTGATCTCGTCCGAGCTCGACGAGCTTGTCGCCTACAGCCACCGGGTCATCGTCGTGCGAGACCGCCATCATGTGGCCGAACTGACCGGCGGGGACATCACCACCGACAACATGGTCTGCGCCATCGCCGCGCCGGAAAGGGAGGCCATCTCGTGAACGGGCTCATGCTGATTATGCGCAGGATCTGGCCGCAATTGCTCACGCTCGCGGTCATTGTCGGGCTGATTTCGATAATGTTTCCAGGCTTCTTCCAGATCTCGATCGCCAACGGGCGGCTCTATGGAAGCCCGATCGACATTCTCAATCGCGGCGCGCCGGTGGCGTTGCTTGCCATCGGCATGACGCTGGTGATCGCCACCCGCGGCATCGACCTGTCGGTCGGCGCGGTCATGGCGATCTGCGGCGCCGTGGCCGCCTGGGGGATCACCGAGGGCTATGGCCTGTTTCCCACGCTGGCGATGGCGCTGGCGGCGGGGCTCGCCTGCGGATTGTGGAACGGAATTCTGGTCGCGGTGCTCGGCATCCAGCCGATCGTGGCGACGCTGATCCTGATGGTGGCGGGGCGGGGTATTGCCCAGCTGATCACCGAAGGGGCAATCCTGACCTTCAATCATGAAGGCCTGATCTTCTTCGGCTCGGGATCTGTGTTCACGATCCCGACCCCGGTGATCATCGGGGTGCTGACGGGCGCGATCGTGACGCTGATCGTGCGGCGCTCGGCATTGGGCATGCTGATCGAGGCCATCGGCATCAACCTGCGCGCCAGCACGCTGGCCGGCGTCAACACGCGGGTGCTGCTGATTGCCGTCTACATGACATCGGGCCTGTGCGCGGCGCTGGCCGGCATCATTGCCGCCGCGGACATTCGCGGCGCGGACGCCAACAATGCCGGGCTATGGCTCGAGCTCGACGCCATCCTTGCGGTGGTCATCGGCGGCACCTCGCTGCTCGGCGGGCGTTTCTCGCTGATCGCCTCGCTGATCGGGGCGCTGATCATCCAGGCGGTCAACACCGGCATCCTGCTGTCCGGCTTCCCGCCCGAGTTCAACCTCATCATCAAGGCGGTCATCATCCTGATCATCCTGGTCCTGCAATCGCCAACCATGCGGACCGTGCTGGTGTTCTTTTCCAAGGATCAGGCGGATACGAGCGACACCAAGAAAGAAACGGTGGCCCCATGAACGCGCGTCTTCTGCCCCTGCTGGCAACGCTTGTGATCTTCCTGGTCGCCTATGCGGTTTGCTACGCCCAATATCCGGCCATGCTGTCCACGCGCGTGATCGGCAATCTGCTCACCGACAACGCCTTCCTCGGCATTGTTGCGGTGGGCATGACCTTCGTCATCATTTCCGGCGGCATCGATCTGTCGGTCGGATCGGTGATCGCATTCGCCGGCGTGTTCATCGCCGTGATGCTGCGCGACACAAGCCTGCATCCGGTGGCGGTCTTTTCCATGCTGCTGCTGATCACCACCCTGTTTGGCGCGAGCATGGGGGCGATCATCCACTATCTTGAAATGCCGCCTTTCATCGTCACGCTTGCCGGCATGTTCCTGGCGCGCGGCATGGCCTATGTGTTGTCTATCGACGCCGTGCCGATCACCCATGAATTCTATGAGTACATGCAGCGCCTGTACTGGCTGATGCCCGGAAAGGGACGGCTGACGCTGATCGGCGGACTCATGCTTCTGGTGGTCATCGCCGGCAGCGTCGTCGCCCATCGGACCCGCTTCGGCATGAATGTCTACGCGATCGGCGGCGGCGCCCAGACAGCCGCACTGATGGGGGTGCCGCTGGCCCGTACCACCATGGCCATCTACGCACTTTCCGGCCTGCTGGCGGGCTTGGCGGGAATCGTGTTTTCGATCTACACGTCGGCGGGCTACTCGCTTGCCACCGTCGGCGTCGAGCTCGACGCCATTGCGGCGGTGGTCATCGGCGGAACCCTGCTGACGGGCGGCAGCGGATTCGTCGCGGGGACGTTGATCGGGGTTCTTATCATGGGGCTGATTCAGACCTACATCATCTTTGACGGCTCGCTGTCGAGCTGGTGGACCAAGATCCTCATTGGTATGCTGCTTTTTGCATTCATCGTGCTACAGAAGGGCCTTGTCTGGACAACAGCCAAGAGACGCATTGCCGGGGGATAACCGGCCAGGGAGATTTTGCTTGCTCAACGCCACCTTTTCAGGACGCGCAAATCGCAGTCAGCATTCCTTTGTGGTCAATGAGCTTGGCGAGGAAATCGTCAGCGGAGCCTATGCCAGTGGCACGCTTTTGCCCGGCGACGGAGAGCTGGTGGAACGGTTCGGCGTTTCCCGCACGGTGCTCAGGGAAGCGATGAAGACGCTGACGGCCAAGGGCATGATCATTCCCAAGGCCCGCATCGGTACCCGCGTGACGGAGCGCTCGAACTGGAACCTGTTCGATGCGGATGTGCTGGTCTGGCACATCGAAGCGGGCGTGGACGCGATCTTTCTCAAGCACCTGACGGACATGCGGTTTGCCATCGAGCCTTTTGCCGCACGTCTGGCTGCCAGCCGCGCAGGCAAGGCGGAGATCGAGCGTCTCTACGCCTGCGCCGAGAAGATGAGCAAGGCGGACTCAAACGAGAATTTCGCGCTCGCAGATCTGGAATTCCATCTGGCGCTGCACGGCGCTTCGGGCAATCCGTTCATGCTGTCCGTCGGCAACCTGATCGAGGCGGCGCTGGTGACGAGCTTCAAGATGAGCTCGCCCTACGGCGAATCCGACCGGCATGTCGCAACCGCCAACCGGCACAGGATGATCGTCGAGGCGATCGAGCGCGGCGACGGGGACGCAGCATCGGTGGCCATGGAGCGAGTCATCCATGAAGGCTATGACCGGATCACCAAGAAGCTGGGGTAAACCCCCTCCCGGATTGCGAACCGGCGTGCGCGGTCGATCCGTGCCCAGTGCAAGTCTTTGAATTGTGCATGTACGTTATCGCTCAAATCGATCCATTTGAGCGCGACATGCACTAATCCACCAGAGCTCCGCGCCGTGAAATGACCCTTGCGGCCAGTTCGGCGCCGGCCCGGATCGCCTGGGCAAGGTCGCCGCGCTCAAGATGTGCCGCCAGGAAGCCCGCGTTGAAGCTGTCGCCCGCCGCGGTGGTGTCGACGATGCCGTCGACGCGCACCGGTTCATGCCGGCCGATTTCACCACGGTCGAGACTGACAATCTCACCGGGGCCGTTCTTGACGATCACCAGGGACGCGCCGGCATCGCCATAGCGGGACGCCGTGGCGTCCGGGGCCGGGTCGCCAAAGTGCAGGGCCTCGTCTTCATGGGAGGGCAGGATGATGTCGCTGACGGAAGCTGCCGACATAACCACCTGCCGCATCGTTTCGGCATCTTCCCAGAGCCGCGGGCGCAGGTTCGGATCAAACGCCACGGTGGCGCCGTTCCGCCGGGCTTCGGAAATCGTTTCGAGCAGGGATGTACGGCCTTCCGGAGACAGGATCGCGAGCGTGATGCCGGAGAAATAGATCACGCCGGCGGACACCATTGCGGCTTCCAGCCGAGCCGGATCGCTGGCCAGTTGGCGGGCGGCCGAGTCGGAGCGCCAATAGGCAAAGCTGCGCTCGCCCTGCTTCAGCTGGATCAGATACAGTCCCACTGTCCTGTCGGGAATGGTCTGGATGAAATCGGTCCGGATGCCGGCTTCCCGGATAAACTCCGTCATCCGGCGGGAGATCTCGTCGTCGCCCACGGCAGTCAGATAGGCGATCTCCCAGTCTTCGCTGAATGTGCGCTTCGCATACCACGCGGTGTTCAGCGTATCGCCGGCAAAGCCGAGGCTGTAATCGCCGTTGCCGCCCGGCGCCATTTCGACCATGCATTCGCCGATCGACACGAATTTCCGCTTCATGTCTCGGGCTCGTCGGCAAAATAGCGTTCGTGGTCGGCGCGAATGCGGACGATCTGTTCCTTGATCCGCGACAGATGGATGCGCATGTGATGCATGGCCCTTTCCTCGTCCCGGACCCGAATCGCGTCCATGACTTCGAGATGGTCATTGAACGCGTCCCGCGAGGCGAAGGACAGGGACAGGAACCGCACCCGGTCCATGTGCGCCTTGTTTTCGCGAATGATGTCCCAGGCAAATCCAAGGCCGGAGCGCTCGCAGATCTCCTTGTGAAACTGGTCGTCAAAGCCATGGAAGCTGACCGCGTCCCTGGCCTCGACCGCCTGGCGTTGCTTTTCGAGAATGACGTCGAGTGCTGCATGATCGGCTGAAGTGAGCATCCGGCAGGCGGTGCGCACGGTTTCCGCTTCCAGCGCGTTGCGCACGAAACGGGCCTGCAGGACGCCGGTCGACGATATCTGCGACACCAGCGTCGCCCGCTGCGGCCGGATCGACAGGAAGCCGAGCTTCGAGAGCCGGTAGAACGCGTCCCTCACAGGCTGGCGCGAAACGCCCAGCGCCCTGGCCACCTCGACTTCGGACATCTTGGTTCCGGGCGGCAACTCCAGCAGCAGGATCTGGCTGTGCAATTCGTCAAAGACAGTGTCGGCCACAGATGGGCGATTGAGCGGTTCCAAGGTCCGCAAAGGGGACGATACGGACATGCTTTCACTCCGTTGACTTGATATGCATACTAGCATATTACATTACTAGATTGATTGAAAGGCCCATGGAGAGAGGGCCTGAAGGGGAGGGTTAAGGTGGCACTGCTGGTTCCTGACAGATTGTTTCCGGTCGATCCGCACACGCGCGGAATCGCCTGTGAACTCTATCAGAGCATTGCCGATAAGCCGATCATCAGTCCGCACGGCCATACCGACCCGCGCTGGTACGCCGAGAATCAGCCGTTTTCCGATCCGGCGCAGCTGTTCATCACGCCCGACCACTATGTCTTCCGGATGCTGTTCTCGCAGGGGGTCAGCCTCGAGAGCCTTGGCGTGCCGCGCGCGGATGGCGGTCCGACTGAGACCGACGGGCGCAAGATCTGGCGGTTGTTTGCGGAGAACTATCACGTGTTTCGCGGCACTCCGTCACGGCTGTGGCTTGATCATGCCTTTGAAGACCTGTTCGGCCTGACGACGCGGTTGTCCAGGGAGACGGCCGATTCGACCTACGACCACATTGCCGAATGTCTTGCCAGGCCCGAGTTCCGGCCTCGCGCGCTGTTCGAGCGTTTCAACATCGAGGCGATCGCGACGACCGAGAGCCCGCTCGACGATCTGCGCTGGCACAGGATGATCCGGGACAGCGGCTGGAAGGGCCGGGTGGTGACCGCCTATCGTCCCGATGCCGTGGTGGATCCGGACTTTGCGGGATTTGCCGACAACGTGGCGCAGCTTGGCGCCCTGACCGGCGAGACCACGTCGACATGGGAGGGCTACCTGCAGGCCCACCGGGTGCGTCGGGCCTATTTCAAGGAATTCGGCGCCACTTCGTCCGATCACGGTCATCCGACCGCGCGCACGGAAAACCTGTCTCAGGCAGAAGCGGCGGCGCTGTTTGCCAAGGCGCTCAAGGGATCGTGTTCCGCGGAAGAAGCCGATGCCTTCCGGGGGCACATGCTGACCGAGATGGCGCGCATGAGCCTAGAGGACGGCCTGGTCCTGCAGATCCATCCAGGCAGCTTCCGCAATCATTCGGGTCCGGTGATGGCGGCGTTCGGCCGCGACAAGGGCTTCGATATCCCGACCCGGACCGACTATGTCCGCGCGCTGAAGCCACTTCTGGATGCGGTGGGACTGGAGCCGGATCTGACGATCATCGTCTTCACGCTCGACGAGAGCAGCTATGCCCGCGAACTGGCGCCGCTTGCGGGCGCGTATCCGGCGTTGAAGCTGGGACCCGCCTGGTGGTTCCACGACAGTCCCGAAGGGATGCGGCGGTTTCGCGAAATGACGACGGAAACCGCAGGATTCTACAACACCGTGGGCTTCAACGACGACACCCGCGCCTTCTGTTCCATTCCGGCTCGCCACGATGTGGCGCGGCGGGTGGATTGCAGCTTTCTCGCCACATTGGTCGCCACGGGGCGGCTGAATGAGGAGGAGGCCTACGAGGTCGCCAATGACCTTGCTTATCGGCTTGCCAAGCAAGCTTACCGGCTCTGAGAGCCATTTCTGGGAGGAAAATGACCATGAAACTGATGAAAACACTCACCGGCATGCTTCTGGCCACTGCCGCAATGGCGATGACCGCGAGCGCTTGCGAGATTACGCTGAAATCGTCTGACACGCACCCGGACGGGTATCCGACGGTGGAAGCCGTCAAGCACATGGGCAAGCTGCTTGAGGAGCGCACCAATGGCCGCCTCTGCGTCGAGGTGTTCCATTCCGCGCAGCTCGGCCAGGAAAAGGACACGATCGAACAGACCAAGTTCGGCGTGATCGACCTCAACCGCGTCTCGATGGGCCCGTTCAACAACCTGGTTGAGGAAACCAAGGTCGTCTCGCTGCCTTTCGTCTTCAAGGGCGTCGACCACATGCACAAGGTGATGGACGGCCCGATCGGCGAGGAAATTCTCACGGCCTTCGAACCGCACGGCTATGTCGGTCTTGCCTTCTACGATGGCGGCTCGCGCAGCTTCTACAACAAGGTCAAGCCGATCAAGTCGGTGGAAGACATGAAGGGCATGAAGGTCCGCGTCATGCAGTCCGACATCTTCGTCGACATGATGACCGCGCTCGGCGCCAATGCAACGCCGCTGCCCTATGGCGAAGTCTATTCGGCCATCCAGACCGGCGTTATCGACGGCGCCGAGAACAACTGGCCGTCCTTTGAATCGTCAGGCCACTATGAAGTCGCCGGTTACTACACCCTGAACGAGCATCTGATCGTGCCGGAAGTGCTGGTCATGTCCAAGGCTTCCTGGGACAAGCTGTCTGCCGAGGACCAGGCAGCCGTCCGCCAGGCCGCCAAGGACTCTGTCCCGGTGATGCGGGAGCTCTGGACGGAGCGTGAAAAGGCCTCCGAAGAGAAGGTTCGCGCTGCCGGCGTCGAGGTCATCACCGATGTCGACAAGGCGCCGTTCATGGCGGCGATGGACAGCGTCTATGAAAAGCACGTGACCTCCGACAAGCTCAAGGATCTGGTTGCCCGCATCAAGGCGACCGACTGATCTCTTCGTCAAGACCATGGCGGATCCTCTGCCATGGTCTCTTCTTCCGGGGGTTAAAGTGCAGGCAATCATGAAATCCGTCGCACGGGCCTTGCGCCATGTTGCGCGCCTGGCGCTCTGGCTGGCCGCCGCCGGGCTTATCCTGATGACTGTCTTCATCACGGGGCAGGTGATCGCCCGGTATATCTTCAACGATTCCCTGGTCTGGAGCGAACCTGCGGCCGTCATTCTGATGGGCTGGTTCATCTTCCTGGGCGCCGCCGTCGGCATTCGCGAAGGCTATCACCTGAGCTTTGATGTGATGCTTTATTTCCTGCCCGAGACCGTCAAGCTCTGGCTCTACAGCATCTCCGATCTTGTGGTGCTCGGCTTCGGGATCGGCATGGTCTGGTTCGGTTCCCAGCTCGCCCTGTCGGCCTGGGATGTGAAGCTTCCCTCCCTTGGAATTTCCGGCGCTTTCGATTTTCTGCCGATCGTCGGCGGCGGCATCCTCGTGGTGCTGTTCTCGATGGAACGACTCGCCCGCCGCGCCGCCGGCATGCCCACCGCCCGTTTCGGCGAAACCGATGTGTTGGAAGATTGATCATGGAAGTCTGGGTCCTTTTCGGAACATTCGTGTTCCTTCTGCTGATCGGCACGCCGGTGGCGTTCTGTCTCGGCGTCGCCTCCTTCGCGACCGTGCTCTATCTCGGACTGCCGCCGGTGGTGGTGTTCCAGCAACTGAATTCCGGGGTCTCGGTCTTCGCGCTGATGGCGATTCCGTTCTTCATCTTTGCCGGCGAATTGATGGTGCGCGGCGACATTGCAAGGCGTCTGGTGGCGCTCGCGGGCGCGGTGGTCGGCCACATGCGGGGCGGCCTCGGGCAGGTCAATATCGCCGCTTCGGTCCTGTTTGGCGGCATCTCCGGGTCTGCCGCGGCTGATGCGACCGCCATCGGCGGGCTGATGATCCCGCAGATGAAGGAGAAGGGCTACAGCGTCGACTATGCCGTCAACATCACCGTGGTGTCCTCGATCATCGCGCTGATGCTGCCGCCGTCGCACAACATGATCATCTATTCAATTTCAGCCGGCGGTCGGCTGTCGATCGCAGACCTGTTCACAGCCGGCATCCTGCCCGGGCTTCTGCTTGCGGTCTCGCTGATGGTCACCGCCTGGTTCGTTGCCCGCAAGGCGGGGTATCCGACCGAGAAGTTTCCCGGCTGGCAGATATTCGGGGCGATCTTCCTCAATGCCATTCCCGGCATCCTGCTGATCGTCATCATCTTCGGCGGTGTCCGCTCGGGCATCTTTACCGCCTCGGAGAGCTCCTGCATCGCGGCGGTCTATGCGCTGCTTGTGACGACGCTTGCCTACCGCACCATGAGCTGGACCGGTTTCGTGGAGGCGACCAAGGCCGCCGTGCGCACCACCGCGATGGTGCTGCTGGTGATCGGCTGTGCCGGCTCCTTCGGCTGGCTTCTCGCCTTCCTGCAGATTCCGGCGGACCTGGTGGCCTTGCTGAAGGCCGTCTCCGACAATCCGATCATCATCCTGCTGATGATCAACCTTGTGCTGCTGCTGCTCGGCACCTTCATGGACATGTCGCCGCTGATCGTCATCACCACGCCGATCTTCCTGCCGGTCGCGACCGGCAGGAAGATCGGCGTGGTGATGACGATCAGCGGCGACATGTCCATGAAGGTGC
>Ga0008838_100664_pt1 | contig 27633 bp, 29 predicted proteins | sample HotLakConUCCSL28_FD_62212 | JGI IMG/M metagenome (GOLD analysis project Ga0008838, IMG submission 62212) | Hypersaline microbial mat communities from Hot Lake, Washington, USA - Hot Lake Consortium UCC-SL28 (Hybrid Assembly) | ecosystem: Environmental > Aquatic > Thermal springs > Hot (42-90C) ...
CGGCGCGGCGCGAAGATATCAGCTTGGCTATCCTCACGGCTGATGCGTTCGAAGCCCGCAAGGCCGAATTAAAGGGCGATGGAAAGGCGGGCCGATGGCTTTCGCCGCTCGAATTGCACGTACTGCCTAAGCTTGGCCGCGTGCCGATTACGGATATTGACCAACGCGACATTCGCGACGCGCTCGCCCCGCTCTGGCACACAAAGGCCGATACCGCCCGCAAGGCGCTAAACCGCCTTAGCATAGTGCTGCGGCACGCTGCGGCGCTGGGCTTGGATGTGGATTTGCAGGCACCCGAAAAGGCGAAAGCGCTTCTCGGAAAGTCGCGGCACGTGGCGAAGCACATACCGGCTATGGCATGGGCTGATGTGCCGGGCTTCTATGCCAGCTTGGCGGAACCATCGATAACACATCTCGCGATGCGCCTTTTGATTTTAACCGGCGTGCGCTCGAACCCGCTTCGCAATCTGCGGCTCGAACAGCTTCACGGCGATGTGTGGATTGTGCCCGGTGAAGGGATGAAAGGACGGAAAGGTGCGACAACGGATTTTCGCGTGCCGCTATCCACCGAAGCCCTTCGCGTGATTGAAGCGGCGCGCCCCTTCGCACGCGGCGGCTTCCTTTTCCCGAACACGCGCGGCGGCGTCATATCGGATATGACGCTAGGGCGGATGATGGAACGGCGGGGCATTGAAGCGCGCCCGCATGGTTTTCGTACAAGCCTTCGGACGTGGTTGGCCGAAGCAACGGGCGCGGCCCATGAAGTCGCGGAAACCATGCTCGGGCATATGGTGGATGGCGGCGTGGTGCGCGCCTATCGCAGAACGGATTTTCTGGAACAACGGCGCGCCTTATCGGAACGCTGGGCGGATTACGTGACGGGCGGGGCCGGTGCGGTGGTGCGGCTGGCGGGGGCGGGCTGATGGCAGGGCGCAAAACCGGCAAGCCCCCCGTTGCGACAATCGCGACAATTGCGACACAGGCCGGAAATGAATGGGGCATTCCCGACTGGCGCGACGCGGCGGCATATGGCGACGTGAAGCGCTGGACGTTCAACCGGTGGCGCTGGGAATTCTACCGGCGGCGCGCTGACTTGCGGGAATATTTTGACGCTCGGGCCGAAGAAACCTATCGCGATTTGCGGCGCTATGCAGGCATGGAAGGTTTTCCAGCGGCGCACCTGCGCCCCAATGAACCGGGCTTCTGCGCAATGGTCGATTTGGAAGCCCGCGCCCGCTTCGGATACTCGGCGCTTCCAAATCCGCGCATAGGGGAACAGCCGTGCGAAGTGATAATTCCCTATGCGACCGATGGTGCGATTAAATCGCAGCAAGGCAACGCCACCGGACACAATGGTTTTCGTGGCACCTTGCAAGAATTGCTATCGCGGGCTGGCGTTGTGTTGAGTGATGAGCAAGCGTTTCTGCTGGCGCACTCGCTGGGCAAACTTCCGCTAGGATTGGAAGCGCATGAAACTGCGGTGATATTTGACTTGAACCGCCCCCTTCCAGCACAATTGGCGCAAGCCCGCAACTTGCTGATATGGGAACAGAAAGGCCGTCACGGGAAGCCCCTTCAAACGCGACGGCACCCCGCAAGATGGCTCGGCTATCTTCGCGCACTCGACGCCCGCGAAGCTGGCGCAAGCTGGGCGGTTATCACCGAAGCATTTTTTGCGGAAGGGCTTTTGGACCGGCGCAAAAACCCTTCCGGCGGATACCGCGCCCCGGACGCGCAAGCGGCAAGGGATGTGTGGAAGGCCGCTGACGCCTTGCGATTTAATTTCTGAAATTCGCTCGCAATTCCTAAATTAGACAGGTCCGGGCACCGTCGCACCATCCGAAATGCAAATGGATGGTGGTAATGAAATACCTCAATTTCTCCGAACTGCGGTCGAAGCTGGGCAATCGTTCACGCTCTGCGGTTTATGTTGACGTAGCAGAAGGCCGCTTGCCGGAACCCCTGCGGCTGGGCGGCAAATTGTACTGGCGCGAAAGCGACGTTGACGCGCATCTCGAAGCGCTTTCCGGCAAAACCGCCGAACAGCTTCGCGCGGAAGCCGACGCGATGCTTGCGCACGCGGATGCGCTCGAACGCGAAGGCCGCGAACTCGAAGCGGAAGGGGGCGCATGATGGCCGCGCGCACCCCTCAAAATCTCACCCCGTCGATTGCCGCGAAGCTTGCCGCTGCGGTGGCGATTGTCACCGAACGCCGCACCGCTCTTGCCCTTCAGGGCTATGAATGCGCGGGCCGGTTCACGACGCACACTCACAACGGCGAAGCGCTGGCGCTGGCGGGCGCATTCATCGCGCCGGGCTGGAAGGTGCTGGCGCGCGTCTCACTGGATGGCGACCGCCTCGAAAGCGCGCCGGGCTATCGCGTAAAGACTGGAACCCTGGGGCTTTCCGTGACCGCCAAGCCGACGAAAACCCGCCCCAAAGTACTGGCGGAAAACCTTCGCGACATGACGGCGGCGGAACTTGCCGACGCGCTCGAAGCGCTCGCACCGCGCCCTTTCAAAATCATGGATGTGCGCGCCTTTCCAGCGGATGCGGGGGCTATGCCATGACGGAACGAAAACACCCCGGCGCGCATGGGGGCGCGTCCGGGGCGGGAATGCCGTTTCGCAGGGCAACGGAAGGCACCCGCAACCTAGCACCGCAAGGCGATAACGCAAAGGCAATTGCAGCACTTCGCGTGCGGCGGCTTCGCGCCCTTGGCCTCCCGCCTATCCGCGCGGCGCTTCTCGCCCGGCTCATCTGGGGGGGCGGCGATGCACACTGATTTTGCCCCCGAAACCGGGGCGCGGCTTGGGCGGCTTTTGCCCCGGCTCGCGTCCGACCATGACGGCGAAGTGGTGGCGACGGTGCGCGCGATACGGCGCACGCTCGATAGCGCCGGGCTGGATCTTCACGACTTAGCCGAACGGCTCACGCAAGCCCCCTATGACGCACCGGCGCACGGCGACCCGCACCGCGCGGGCGCATCCGACTTGCGCGCGATGGTGCATCGCCTGCGGGCCTTTGCGCTTCACCGTCTCACGCCCCGGCAAGCCGACTTTATCGAAACCGCTGCGCGCCTTCTGGAAACCGGGCGCGCGCTCACACCGAAACAAACGGATTGGCTTCGCGACCTACACGACCGATACGCACCGAACGGGAATTATCGCCATGACTGACTTTCAAAACAATGCGCGCCTTGACCTTGATGCGCTTACGCATCCGCTCGCGCGCACGCTTGCCACCATCCGCACCGCGATTGCGGGCTTGGATGAGGCGGGAATCCGAAATGCAATGGCGCGGATGGATGGCGCTTTTCAAGAGCTGCGGAATTATCCCGCTGATATTGCCGAAACCGACTTAATCAAAGCTGACCGCATCGTGCGCGATGCGCTCGAAGCCGAAAACGCGGCGCGCATCGCACGCGATGCACCTTGGCTTGCGGTGCACATAAAGTGCGAAGCCGGGCGATGGCTTGTTTCGGTTTTTCACGATGAAGGCGAAGCGCTACGGCGCGAATTTGCAAACGCCATGGAAGCCCGCGCCGCTGGCGAAACCCTTCGCGCCTTGCTTCTACTACAAGGGCGCGACCTCGAATTTACGATTGAACGCCCGCGCGCCGCTGGCGACGAACCGTTGCCGTTTTGAAGGGGGCGCGACATGGCCGAAAACGTGATTAGCCTTCCAACTGCGGCGCAATCCTTTCTCACCGTTCGGGCAGTGCGGGGCGGCTTCGCGGTAATACTGGAAACGCCCGTTGCCGCTGGGCTTAAACCCCTGCGCACAACACTGATGCGCACCGCGTCACGCGAAGCCGCCGAAGCCGAAGGCAAGAAAGCCGCTGATGCGATGCAACGCCCCTTTCGCAAAGGGGGCCGGGCATGATGGATGCACGCAAATTGACGCTCGAACTTGGCGGGCGCTGGCACAGGAGATATGGCGTCGCGCCTTGCCCGTGTTGCCAAGCGGCACGGCGGCGGGGGCAAAGCGCGCTCACCCTTGCCGATGGGCAGGCGGGCTTGCTTCTCAATTGCAAGAAATCGGGATGCGACTTCCGCGATATTCTCACGGCGGCGGGATTGCGGACGGGGGACTATGCGCCCCCGGACCCGGCAACGCTCGCGAAGCGCGAAGCGGAACGGCGCGCCGAAGCTGATAAGCGGGCGGCACAAGCGCAAAGGCTCTGGAATGAAGCGCGCCCCGTCGCGGGCACCGTTGCGGAAAGTTATCTTCGGGGGCGGGGCATCGCCTGCCCCCTTCCCGAAACCCTTCGCTTTCATCCTTCCTGTTTTCACGGCGCATCCGGGCAGCGTTTCCCGGCGATGCTGGCGCTTGTGGAAGGGGCGGATGGCTTCGGCTTGCATCGCACATGGTTGCGCCCTGATGGCACCGGAAAAGCCCCCGTGACGCCTGCGAAGGCTATGCTGGGCGCAGCGGCTGGCGGGGCGGTGCGGCTCACCGAAGGGGCCGGGCGGCTTTTGGTTGGCGAAGGTGTCGAAAGCACCTTTTCCGCCTTCATCCTTCGCGGCGATGCGAGGGCGCAGGCATGGGCGGCGCTTAGCACAAGCGGAATGCGGGGGCTTCGCCTTCCGGCAAAACCGGGCGCGCTCACCATCGCCCCGGATGGCGACGCGCCGGGCCGTGAAGCCGCGCACGCCCTTGCGCATCGGGCGCACGCGCTCGGCTGGCAATGTTCAATCTTCGAACCCGGTGACGGGCTCGACTTCAATGACATTCTCAACGGAAAGGCGGTGGCGGCATGAATGCGCATCCGCATATGAAAGAAACACCTTTCACCCCGGAAGGGCCGCAACCGCTCTTGCGGGAAATCGCCCCCGGCGCGGCGTATCCGGTGGAAGCGCTGGGGCCGCTACGCGACGCGGTGGAAGCCGTTCAAGGGATGACGCTCGCCCCCGTCGCCATACCGGCGCAATCCGCTTTGGCCGTGGCGTCGCTGGCGGTGCAAGGCTTCGCGGATGTGGAAACGCTTGGCGGGCCGCGCCCCGTGTCGCTTTTCGCCATGACTGTTGCGCGCTCGGGCGAACGCAAGAGCGCTTGCGACGCGCCCTTTTTAGCGGCGCTGCGGGAACACGAAAGGGAACAAGCGAAGGCGCAACGTGAAGCCTATCAATCGTGGCAGAATGCGCACGCGCTTTGGAAGGGCGAGCGCGACCGCATCCTAGGCGAAGCCCGCAAGGGCAAAGGCGAAAAGCGCATTGATGCTGAAGCCGACCTAGACGCGCTCGGGCCGGAACCGCCCGCGCCACCATCGGCTGACCGGACATGCACCGAACCAACCTTCGAAGGGCTCACCCGGCTTTTCGCGACGGGGCAACCGTCGCTCGGGCTTTTCAGCGACGAAGGCGGGCAATTCCTGGGCGGGCACGCCATGAATTCGGACAACCGGCAAAAGACTTTGGCGGCATTCAATGACTTGTGGCAGGGCAACCCGATTAGGCGAACGCGCTCGGGCGATGGGCACGCAACGCTATACGGGCGGCGGCTGGCGGTGCACCTGATGGTTCAACCAACCGTCGCGCGGGCTTTCATGGCCGATCCGCTGGCGGCGGATACCGGCTTTCTGCCCCGCTTCCTTATCTGCGAACCGCCTTCCGCTATCGGCTTCCGGCTCCACGCGCACGCCCGGCGCGATGATATGGCGCTGGCGGGCTTCGCGGGGCGGCTTCGCGACATTCTAGAAACGCCCCTTCCGATGGATGCGGAAACCCGCGAATTGCAACCCCGCACGCTGCAATTGACGCGGGAAGCGGGCGCGCTTTTGGTGGCGTTCTCGGATGCAATCGAAGCCGCGCAAGCCCCCGGTGGCGACTTGGCGCACATAACGGGCACGGCATCGAAGGCCGCCGAACAGGCCGCCCGCATCGCTGGCGTTCTTACGCTCTGGCGTGACGTGCACGCGGTGAAGGTGGAAGCCTGCGACATGGCCGACGCAATCGCGCTGGCGCAATTCTACCTTTCGGAAGCTTCGCGGCTGGCGAGCGCTGCGAACGTATCCGCCGAAATAGACAGGGCCGAAGCGCTGCGGCGGTGGCTTATCGAAGGATGGCCGGAACCGGACGTGATGGTGCGGGATGTGGTGCGGCTCGGGCCGAACTCACTGCGCGAAAGCCCGAAGGCGCGGGCGGCGCTGGCGATACTTGAAAAGCACGGGTGGCTTTCACCGCTTGAAGCCGGAACCGTGGTGCGCGGTGCGGCTCGGGCGGAAGCATGGCGCATCGTGAAAGGGGGCGGCGATGTGGTTTGACGCTCACGCCAAGCTTGCGGAAATCGCGGGGGCACCCCCTGCGACGTCTGCCCTAGGAACCCCGGCGCGGCGTGCCTTGTCGCAAAAGTCGCAATTGTCGCAAGCCCCCACGGCTGAAAAGGCCGCGCCCCGTGTCGCGATTGTCGCGAGTGTCGCAACGCCACCGAAGCCGAAAAGCGAGCCTGCCCCGGTGCGGGCGGATGGGCTAACCCCCGACGCGGGCGCGTTTCTCGACTTCCTGCGCGAACACGGGCCGCAAAGCTATGATGCGGTTGCGCGGGCTTTCGGCTGGGGGGCAACGCGGGCATGGCGGGCCGAAGCCGAGCTTCGTGCAGTCGGGTTTGTCAGCTACCAGCAAGGACGGGCGACGCTGAACGAAAGCAAAAAGAAATGAGCCTCCTTTATCAAGCGAAATCATACTTGAACATCAGCCGCTTGGCTCAGCCAGATACGTAATCTACTCGGCCAGTTGCTCCATTTACAAAAAAATAGCTGCTGCCCCCAGCACCTCTATATTGCTTCGTGCTTTGCCCGTAGCCAATTGAGTGATTGACCAAAATTGCATTCCAAGCGCAGATTGCTGCGTCTTCTGGCATGCCCGGCCCCACCTTTCCTTCACGCAAGCGCCGCAAGGTGCGCGCATCTGTATCTGGATTGCGTTTTTCGAATTCCGCAATCAAGGCGGACAAACTCTCGCTATCATTCATTTGTCTTGCTTGCGTCAACGCACCACACAATGTGCTAGGACCGACACCATCGCGCAAGCTTTGTGCCGTTTCAGCGTTATATTGCATACATCCGGCTACCAAGAATGCAGGCATCGAAGCCCAAATTATCGAAGATCTGCGCATCACATAACCCATTTTCTAAACGCTCGTGAAAAACGGAATTTCGAAAACGATAACGCTTAAAGACAGAAAAAGACAAGGCCCTGACTTTATCGGAGTTTCAATTTCTAAATTTGGCGAGATAAACCTAGCACCGAGGGGGGCATTCCATTGTTGAGCCGTTCCTTAGCGGACACCGGCGCGATACCTTTTCATCGTGAAACCCTGCCCCCGTTGAAAAAACCGGAATGAACCCATGCCACACGATAGACACGCACCGCCCCCGCACCTCGCCCCCGAAACTCAACATTGGTGGCAATCGGTAACGGGCGATTACGAACTCGAAGGGCATCACCTGCGGCTTTTACGCCTTGCCTGCGAAAGCTGGGATAGGTGCCAGCAAGCCCGCGAGATACTGGCCCGGGAAGGCCTCACGACGATAACGGAAAGCGGCGGGCTTAAAGCGCATCCGGCAATCGGCATCGAACGCGATAGCCGCCTTGCCTTCGCGCGGCTCTTGCGTGAACTCGACCTCGACGCGGAACCGCCCCCGGATCGTGCACGCCCCCCGGCGCTGAAATCAAACCGCCGATGAAAGGAACCGGCAATGCCTGCAAAAAGACGCTTGAACAAACGCCGCGCAACCGTCGCACCCGAAGCCTGGGCGATGGCGTTTCAATCGGGATTCGACTATTTCGGCGAACTCGCCTCGCTCGGGCTTGTCGAACCTTGCGCCCTGCCCCCGGAAAGCGACGCACGGGCGGCGGCGCAATCGGTTTGGGATAACGCGCTTCACGACTCATGGGCGCGGCATGGGGCGGCTTTCATGGCCGATTGGGAACCGCAACCGGGCTTGGCCTTGCCTTGGGCCGCCGAAGCCTTCGGGCTTCCCGATGAAACCGAAAAGGGGGCGCGACATGCCGATTAAAAGACGCATCAGCAAGGGCCGTGAGTACCGTGTTACCCGTGAAGCCGTGGAAGCCTTTGGCAACGGCGATGTGGTGACACTTCATCGCGCTCTGGGCCTAAGGCCATGGCAGCCTTCCCCCATTGAAGCCGAAACCCCGGAGCCGCCTGATTGGGCCTCCGGGCCTTGGGCCGAAGCATGGCCGCTTGCCCATGAACTGCGCGCAAAACTTGCGGCTGGGTGCGATTAATGGTGTCCTATTTTGTGTGAAACGAAATCGGGCGATAGCGATACATGACTGTGTTTCCGGGTATCAGCCCATTTTGCGCGTATTAATCCAAGGGGCTGATTATGGATGGCATTGCGTTTTTGATGGTGCTTTTGGCGCTATATTTTTTCCCGCTCGTAATCGCGATTGGTCGCGGGCACCGAAGCGCTCTTGCAATCGGGGCCGTAAACATCTTGCTCGGCTGGACATTACTTGGATGGCTTTGGGCGTTCATATGGTCTCTAACCGGAAACGTGCGCGAAAAATCCCAATAGTGATTTGGGCGGGCGGTTGGGCCTGCCAGCGGCTTCAAACTTGATCGATTCTCGCCAAGCAAAGACGGGGCGCTTGGACGCCGCATTGCCCAGACCGCGCCGGATGCGGCTTTCTCGCCTGCAAGGTTGGGAGTGAAAATGCAAAAGTCACCCACCGGTGCGCGTCGCAGATGGGTTTGCCGGTATTGGGACCGTCGCGAATCGGTGGCTTTGCGCCATTGTCGAAAAGGCGCTGGCACCGCGTGGCGGCATTTATGCGGACCGCGCAACCCGCATTCAACGCAAGGCAAAGGGTGGATATTTCGGGGGATACGCCCCACCACCTGTTTTGACTTTCCTTTTTAAATCAAAGGCTTAGCCAAAAAAGATGGTGCCCAGGAGAGGACTCGAACCTCCACGGCTTGCACCACTGGTACCTGAAACCAGCGCGTCTACCAATTCCGCCACCTGGGCTCGCCTTGCGGCGCCGGGGGTTCATACGAAGGCGGGGGCGGCGCGTCAATCGGTTTCTTGCGGTTCATCACGGTTTCTTCCAGCAATGGCTCGCCGGAAATTGCTGCGGCCCCTCAAAGCCTTCACCCGTCTCGCATACGCGGAATAGTCCCGTCGCCCCCCTTGTCCGGATGGATCAAAGCGAAGGCCGGCCCGGCGCTCATCATCACGAAGACGATTCGGATGATGTGATGCGCGGCAACGAAGGCGACCTCGGTATGAACGGCGATCGCGACAAGGCTCATCTCTGCGAGACCGCCGGGGGAATAGGCAAGAAGCAGGGGTACCACGCCGTAATTGGAGAATTGCGCCACAACGAGGGCGAAGACGAGCGTCATACCGAGCAGGATCATCGTCGATCCCGCCGTCAGGACCAGAATGCGCATGATCAGCTTCGGCGCCGTGCCGAGGAAACGGCAGCCAATGGTCACACCGAGAACGACCTGCGCGCCGTTGACGATCTCGGTCGGTGGCTTGAAATCGGTCAAGCCGCTGAAATGCACCAGGGCACTGACGAGCATCGGCCCGAGCAGGTATTTCGCCGGCAGGCGCAGCACATGCCCCACCATCGCCCCCGCAACGACACAGGCGATGATCCAGAGCTCGGCGGAAAGCGGCGCATCGACGATCGACGGCGCGGCGCTGGTCCGGACCCCGAGCGAGACTCCCTCCACCGCCTGGACGATAAACGGCAGGGTCATCACCACCAGGAGGATGCGTGCCGAGTGCACGAGCGCGATCGTGCGCCCGTCGCCACCGCGCTGCTCTCCGACGATCACCATCTCGACCAGGCCGCCGGGCATGCCGGCGAAATAGGCGGTGGTGAAATCCATCCGCCCGACCTTTCGGAAATACCAGACGCAGGCGATCCCCGAGGCCGCGACGAAGAAGGCGAGGCCGATCACGGTCGGCAACCAGCCGAGGAGGCGCGCAGCGATATCGGGCGAAAAGGCCGCCCCGAGCATCACGCCGATCACCGCGGACATGGGTGGACGTACCACCGTCGGTGCAGCGATCGGCAGCTTCATCAGCGCCGCCAGCGTGCAGACGGTCATCGGGCCGAGCATCCACGGCAGGGGCAGCATCAGCCAGGCGAAGAGCCATCCCCCGGCAATGCCCAGAATCAGTGCCGCCGCGAATTTCGCATAAGGAAACCGGCTTGGCCGCATCTCGGCGAGACCACCGCGGAAATCCCGCCACAAATCCATCATGCCGGGCGCCTTCCCTTTTCGATCCGCCGCATCAGGCGTGGCATGGTCACCCCTGTAACCCCCAAGCCCTGCGCAACTCCCCGGGCGTGGCCGGTTTCAGGCCGACCGCGTGCAAGGCACCAACCGTGGCGGAGACGATTGCGGCATTGTCGGGCGCCCGCGCACCGTCGGGAAGCGCGAGATTGTTCTCGAAGCCCACCCGGCAATGCCCTCCCAGTAGCGCCGCGAGGGTGACGCAGCCCGTCTCGCGCGGCCCGAACGAGCATAGCATCCAGTCCCGGAACAGGTCAGCACAATCGGCATGAAGCGGCAACAGATCCGCCGGGGCTGCCGGTGTGGGCGGGGCGTATTTGCCGGTGACGAAGATGACAGACATGGCACGGGCATCGAAGACGCCTTCCTGCGCCCAGGCGCGGGCCCGTGCCGTGTCTGCGGTATCGTAGAGAATGATCTGGCTGGCGATGCGCTCGCGCTGGAGCCATCCGACGAAATCGGCGAAGGCGGCCTTGCCCGCCTCATCCGGCGCCAGTTCACGCAAGGCCATGGAGATCGCTTCCGGCTTCAGCTCACGCACCATCGCCATCTGCTCGGCGGCTTTGTAGAGCCCGACCGATTCCGTTGTCGCCTGGATGACCATGTCCGGGCCGACCTCGCGGCGCGCGGCGGCGATGGCCTCGCGATAGAGTTCGATATCGAGGCTGTGACGCTGATCGGGCTGGCGAACATGGATATGCAACATGGCAGCACCGGCCTCACGACAGGCTGCAGCCGTGCGCGCGGTTTGCTCGGCCGTAACCGGCAATGCGGGATGATCTTTCGTGGTGCGGCGCCCGCCATTGGGAGCGACGGCGATGACGGTGCTCATGGTGCCTCCGGCCTCTCATGCGCCGATGCGGCGCACGGGCCGGTTGTCGAAGGGGCCGGCGCGCCGTGTCAAGGGCGCCGGCACCGTTTCCGGATGCGCGTGTCAGCGCTTCTTGTTCAGCGAAGCCGCCACACGGCGCGTAGCAAAGCGCGGCATCAGACGGGTGATCTGCGCCTTGAGACGGTTCATCGCGCCGGGAACGACGATGGCATGGCCGGCGCGGTAGCCCTCGACACCGATACGCGCGACGGCTTCGGAAGGCATCCTCCGACCGCTGAAGAGCTTGGTGTCGTTCACGTCTGCACGCTCCCCGAATTCCGATTCCGTAGCGCCGGGGCAGAGCGCTGTCACCGTGACCCCGTGTTTCTTCACCTCTTCGTGCAATGCTTCGGACAGCGAAAGAACATAAGCCTTGCTGGCGTAATACACAGCCATGCGGGGCCCGGCGAGGAAGCCGGCGAGAGACGAGACGTTGATGATACCGCCCCGTCCCCGCGCGATCATGGCAGGCAGGAACAGATGACACATCTGCGTCAGCGCGGTCATGTTGACGTGCATCATTCGAAGTTGATCATCGAGGGGCAGTTCGGCAAACTCGCCGCCGAGACCGTAGCCGGCATTGTTGACAAGGGTATGAACCTCGATGCCCTTCTCGCTGATCGCATCGAAAAGCGCCCGTGGCGCCTTCTGATCGGAGAGATCGGCCTCCATCACCTCGATGATGCCACCATCGCGCCGACGCAGTTCTTCGGCGAGCGCATCGAGTTTGTCACGCCGACGGGCGACCAGGATCACATTGTGCCCGATTCCGGAAAAGACGCGCGCCAGCTCGGCGCCGATTCCGCTCGAGGCTCCGGTCACCACGGTCCAGCGAATATTCGCCATCATGCACTCCCCTGCTTTGTCCCGATCGTTTCGACTAACTTAGGCGCTGACCTGCCTACGCGCCACCATGCCCTCCCACCGGGAACACCGTGATGCACCGCATACCCTGCCGACAGACTATTATGGCAGGCGCACAGTGCAAGCCGCTCGGGCCCCGCAAGTTGCGGGAAAGCAGCTATGACGTTGCGTCAATATGCATATCCGCCTTCCCAACGACAAAAATTCCGTTTATAGCCCTGCACCATCGTGACCCGCGTGCAACGCTCGCCGGGCGACGGAGCATGAGGCGGCGTCATTCCTCGACGCGCGGCCTCTTTTTTATGCCGACGTCTCCCGCATCTTGACGGATCGACCATGCCCAAACGCACGGATATCTCCTCCATCCTGATTGTCGGCGCAGGCCCCATCATCATCGGCCAGGCCTGCGAATTTGATTACTCGGGCACCCAGGCCTGCAAGGCGCTGAAGGAGGAAGGGTACCGAATCATACTGGTCAACTCGAACCCGGCCACGATCATGACTGATCCGGAGCTGGCGGATGCGACCTATGTCGAGCCGATCACGCCCGAGATCGTCGCGAAAATCATCGAGAAGGAGCGCCCGGACGCGATCCTGCCGACCATGGGCGGGCAGACGGCGCTGAACTGCGCGCTTTCGCTGCAGGCGATGGGGGTGCTGGAGAAATACGGCGTCGAGATGATCGGCGCCACGGCGGAGGCCATCGACAAGGCGGAGGACCGCCAGCTATTCCGCGAGGCGATGACGAAGATCGGGCTCGAATCGCCCTCATCCCGGCTCGCCAACGCTTCCGATCTCAAGCGCAAGCACAAGGCGCAATACCAGGACGAGATAGCCCGTATCGCAGCCATGGATGTGGCGGATGACGAAAAGGCGAAGCTCAAGACGGAATTCGAGGCGAAATGGGCGGCCGGGGAAAGCGAGCGGCGCAAGCGCTGTCAGGAATACGCGCTGGGCGAGGCGCTGATGGCTCTGGCCGAGATCGGCTTGCCTGCGATCATCCGCCCCTCCTTCACGCTGGGCGGCACCGGCGGCGGTATCGCCTATAACCGCGAGGAGTTTCTCGACATCGTCGAGCGGGGTCTCGACGCCTCACCCACGGGCGAGGTGCTGATCGAGGAGAGCGTGCTCGGCTGGAAGGAGTTCGAGATGGAGGTCGTCCGCGACAAGGCGGATAACTGCATCATCATCTGCTCCATCGAGAATATTGATCCGATGGGCGTTCATACCGGCGATTCCATAACCGTCGCACCCGCTCTGACCCTCACGGACAAGGAATACCAGATCATGCGCGACGCCTCGATCGCGGTCTTGCGCGAGATCGGGGTGGAGACCGGCGGCTCGAATGTGCAGTTCGCCATCAACCCCGAGACGGGCCGCATGGTCGTGATCGAGATGAACCCGCGCGTCTCGCGCTCCTCGGCGCTGGCCTCGAAGGCGACGGGCTTCCCGATCGCCAAGGTCGCGGCCAAGCTCGCCGTTGGCTACCTGCTGGACGAAATCGCCAACGACATTACCGGCGGCGCCACCCCCGCCTCGTTCGAGCCGACAATCGATTACGTCGTCACCAAGATTCCGCGTTTCGCCTTCGAGAAATTCCCCGGTGCGGAGCCGACGCTGACCACCTCGATGAAATCGGTCGGCGAGGCCATGGCGATCGGGCGCTCCTTCCCCGAGAGCCTGCAGAAGGCGCTGCGCTCGCTTGAGACCGGCCTGACCGGGCTGGACGAGATCGAGATCGAGGGTCTCGGCAAGGGCGATGACCGCAATGCCATCAAGGCGGCGCTGGGGCGCCCGACGCCGGATCGCCTGCTCAAGGTCGCGCAGGCCATGCGTCTTGGCTCGAGCAACGCGGAAATCCACGCCTCCTGCAAGATCGACCACTGGTTCCTCGAGCAGATCCGCGCCATTGTCGAAATGGAAGGCAAGGTGCGCAGCTTCGGTCTGCCGCAGAGTGCGCGCCTGTTCCGTCGCCTCAAGGCGATGGGCTTTTCCGATGACCGGCTTGGCGTGCTCGCGGGCAAGTCGGAAGCACAGGTCAAGATGATTCGGCACGGGCTGGGCGTGCGCCCGGTCTTCAAGCGCATCGATACCTGCGCGGCCGAATTCGCATCACCCACCGCCTACATGTATTCGAGCTACGAAAACCTCTTCGCCGGAGCCCCGGCGGACGAGGCGTTGCCGAGTGACCGCAAGAAGGTCATCATCCTCGGCGGCGGGCCGAACCGCATCGGCCAGGGTATCGAATTCGACTATTGCTGTTGCCATGCCTGTTTCGCGCTCGGTGATGCCGGCTTCGAGACCATCATGATCAACTGCAATCCCGAGACGGTCTCGACCGATTACGACACCTCGGATCGCCTCTATTTCGAGCCTCTCACGGCGGAAGACGTGCTGGAAATCATCGACCTGGAACGCACGAACGGCACCCTGCACGGTGTCATTGTCCAGTTCGGCGGGCAGACGCCCCTGAAGCTGGCCCGGGCGCTGGAAGAGGCGCAGGTGCCGATCCTCGGCACCTCCCCCGACGCGATCGACCTTGCGGAAGACCGCGACCGCTTCAAGCGCCTGCTCGACAAGCTCGGCCTCAAGCAGCCGAAGAACGGCATCGCCTATTCCGTGGAGCAGGCACGCCTGATCGTCGCCGATCTCGGCCTGCCTTTCGTGGTGCGCCCGTCCTATGTGCTCGGTGGCCGGGCCATGGCCATCATCCATGACGAGGCTCAATTCGAGGATTACCTGCTGGGCACCCTGCCCAGCCTGATCCCCTCCGATGTGAAGGCCCGTTATCCCAACGACAAGACCGGACAGATCAACACGGTTCTCGGCAAGAACCCGCTGCTGTTCGATCGCTACCTCTCCGATGCGATCGAGATCGATGTTGATTGCATCGCCGATGGCAAGGACGCCTTCATCGCCGGGATCATGGAGCATATCGAGGAAGCGGGGATCCATTCCGGTGACTCCGCCTGCTCGCTGCCGCCGCGCTCACTGACGCCCGAGACCATTGCGGAACTCGAGCGCCAGACGAAGGCGATGGCGCTCGCACTCGATGTCGGCGGACTGATGAACGTTCAATACGCTCTCAAGGATGGCGACATCTACGTGCTCGAAGTCAACCCGCGCGCGTCACGCACAGTACCCTTCGTGGCCAAGGTGATCGGCGAGCCCATCGCCAAGATCGCCGCACGCGTGATGGCCGGCGAGAAGCTGGCGGATTTCGCTCTCGCACCGCGCCAGCTCGACCATATCGCGGTCAAGGAAGCCGTCTTCCCCTTCGCCCGCTTCCCCGGTGTCGATGTGTTGCTCGGCCCGGAAATGCGATCGACCGGCGAGGTGATCGGCCTCGACGCATCCTTCGGTATCGCCTTCCTGAAAAGCCAGCTCGGCGCAGGGAACATTCTTCCGCGCGCCGGCACGGTTTTCGTCTCGGTGAAGGACGCCGACAAGCAGCGCATTCTCCCGGCGATCCGCTCGCTCTCCGAACGCGGCTTCAACATCCTCGCGACCGACGGCACGCAGCGCTTCCTCGAAAGCCAGGGCGTCCCGGCCCAGCGCATCAACAAGATGCTGGAAGGGCGCCCGCATATCGTCGATGCGATCAAGAACGGCGATGTGCATCTGGTCTTCAACACCAGCGCCGGAGCAGGCGCCCTGTCTGATTCCCGCTCGCTTCGGCGCGCAGCCCTCTTGCATAAGGTGCCATACTACACCACTCTGGCAGGGGCACTCGCAACCGCAGAGGGGATTGAAGCCTATCTCGGTGGCGAGCTGCGTGTGCGTTCGCTGCAGGAATACTTCGCCTGACTGGCACGGTTTCCGCAAGCGACGCATGAGAGGGGCGAACCCGCGTTCGCTCCAAAGGAATTCACGGAATAAGCGGGGTGGCCGCAAGGTCGCTCCGCTATTCAATTCGGCGTAGTGAGATCAGAAGAATGGATAAGGTTCCGATTACGGCCCCCGGTTTCCAGAAGCTCGAAGAGGAGCTGAAGCACCGCCAGCAGGTCGAGCGCCAGCGCATCGTCGAGGCCATCGCTGAAGCGCGTTCGCACGGCGATCTCTCTGAGAACGCCGAATATCATGCCGCCAAGGAGGCGCAATCGCACAATGAAGGGCGCATCATGGAGCTGGAGAGCCTGATTGCGCGGGCCGAAGTGATTGATGTCGCGAAACTATCCGGAGACCGGATCGTCTTCGGGGCAACGGTGAAGCTGATCGACGAGGATACCGAGGAAGAAAAGAGTTATCAGATCGTCGGTGAGCCGGAAGCGGATGTGCATTCCGGGCGCGTCTCCATCACCTCTCCGATCGGGCGCGCCCTGATCGGCAAGAGTGTCGGGGATACGGTCGAGGTTTCGACACCGGGCGGCGGCAAGTCCTACGAGGTGGTCAGCGTCGATTTCCGCTGAGCTCTTGCAGGCTGCCGGTCACCCAGGCACCTCGGCGTGACCGGCAGCGACCACGACTTGACCGCGAGCCGGAAAGACCAAGTTGCGGGGGCAGCAAGAGGAGGATCAACGATGACACTTTTCCTTAAGCACGCCGTCGCAGCACTGCTCATTGCAATTACGGGATTGGCGATGACGATGTCGGGAACACAACCCGCGCAGGCGCAGCGCAGCACCGTGAGCACCATCGAGGTCGATGTCTCGCCATTGCGTGCCAGCGGCGCCGGTGGGTTTGCCGATATCGTCCAGAGCGCCTTGCGAGACGAACTCAACCGCCATTTCCAGACATCCGCCGGAGGACCGAGGCTCGTGGTGCGGATCGAGCAGCTGTTTCTGAACGGTCAGATTCGGGAGAACGGCAATGATTGGCGCTTCGGGGGAATGTCACAGCCGCAGGACAACCTTTCCGGTACAGCCCAACTCATCGATCACAGCGGGCAGATCGTCGACACCTACCAATTCACTGCGAGTTCGCCCGCCGATTCGGCAGGAGACCGTATTCGCGAAGGCATAGAGCGCGACCGCACGATCAATCTCGCGCGCGTCTTCGCAGGCTGGGTCGCACGCCGCTTTTGAGGCGAGATACGTTTGTGAGTCGGGACGATGCCTCCGGCGAAGCGCGCTCAGGCATCGGTCTCGATCGGCACCAGAGGCTCGTCCTTCACCAGATCGAGGCTGAGCGCCGTGCGGACGTTGCGCACATTGGGCAACGACGTCAGATCGCCGACGAAAGCCTGAAAGGCGGACATGTTCGTCGCCACGCATTTCAAAATGAAATCGACTTCGCCCGAGAGCGTCCAGCACTCACGAACCGTCGGCCAATCGGCGATCTGCTCCTGGAAGGCTGCGAGGTCGGATTGCTTCTGACTGGCCAGTTGCACCATTGCAAAGCACAGAACCTCGAAGCCGAGCAGCTTCGGATCGAGCAGCGTGCGATAGCCCTTGATGATTCCCGCTTCTTCCAGCGCGCGCACGCGTCTCAAGCAAGGGGGCGCGGACAGGCCGACGCGCCTTGCCAATTCGACATTGGTGATGCTGCCATCTTTCTGTAATTCGGCAAGGATCTTGAGATCGATCGCATCGAGGCGGTCGCGCATGGAAACTCCGTCGTCTATAAAACCCCGGCGCGGGCGTCTTTAGATAATCGCGTAATCGCGGGCGCACAAGCGGCGCAATGAAATTGCGCGCAGGAGAATTGAGCGTGTACGTTCCGACGGTCTGGGCCTTGACGACCGGTGAAGCAGGCATGCGGGCGCAGGCACTCGGTCTGGCCGAAGCCCTGGGCTTCGGTTTCGACGAAAAACGAATCGGCCTGCGCGCGCCCTGGCGCTGGCTTCCGGGTCATCTCTGCCCCCTTCCTCTGCGCGGTCTCGACGCATCCCTCGACCGCCTCACGCCGCCCTGGCCGGATATTCTGATCAGTTGCGGACGACGTTCCACCGCTGCGGCAATCGCGATTCGCAAAGCCTCCGAGGGCCGTACATTCACGGTACACCTGCAGCACCCGCGGACACCGCCGCATTATTTTGATCTCATCTTCGCCCATCCGCATGACTCGCTCGCGGGCGCGAATGTCCAACTGACGCCTACGACCATCCACCGTGTCACGGCCGAAAAGCTGGCCACGGAACGCACCGCTTTCGCTGGACCGGGTCGCTTGCTGCCCCCCCCGCTTACCGGGATCCTGTTGGGCGGGCGTACCCGGCGCGGGGGTTTTGCCGATGCGGATATCCGCGCCCTGCTAGACCTCCTGAGCGCGGAGCGTGCCAGCGGTGCGAGCCTCCACATCACGCCCTCGCGCCGCACCGAGCCTCATGTCGTCGCCGCATTGCGCGCGTATTTCGACGGGAATGGTGCGGTCAGAATCTGGGATGGCGAAGGGGACAACCCCTATTTCGGGATTCTCGCCAGCAGCAACCGTTTGATCGTGACGGCGGATTCCACCTCAATGGTCTCAGAAGCACTGGCCACGAACCGCCCGGTCGGGCTGTTCCGTTTCTCCGGCATGGGGCCTCGGCATCATCGCTTCGCCGAAAATCTTGCTGCTGCTGGCCATGTCAGCCTGTTGCCCGGGGTCTGGCGAGCAGAGCACACGCCCGCGTCCAATGCCGCCAGTGAAGCCGCAGGAATCGTGCGCGCGCATCTGGAACGCCGCCACGGCCCGCTTGCTGGCAGCGCGTCAGCCACGAGAATGGTGGATGACGGGCGCCCATAGGGAAATTGCGGTTTTCCCCGGATACGTTTGCGACTACCAAACCCCACATGAAGCGCAGTGTGCGACGACACAGGAGGCGGGAATGGCCCATCAACATGCGAAGGTGATGATTATCGGCTCTGGCCCGGCGGGCTACTCGGCCGCCGTCTATGCCGCCCGTGCCATGCTTGAGCCCATCCTGATTTCGGGTATCCAGCCCGGTGGACAGCTTACCATCACCACCGATGTCGAGAATTACCCGGGCTTTGCCGACGTCATTCAGGGCCCCTGGCTGATGGAGCAGATGCGCGCGCAGGCCGAGCATGTCGGGACGCGTTTCGTCTCCGACCACATTGCCAGCGTGGATCTCTCGAAACGCCCCTTCCAGCTCGTCGGAGATGGCGGGGACACGTATTCGTGCGACAGCCTGATCATCGCGACCGGTGCGCAGGCGAAGTGGCTGGGGCTCGAATCCGAGCAGAAATTCTCCGGCATGGGCGTCTCCGCCTGCGCCACGTGCGACGGCTTTTTCTTCCGCAACAAGCATGTCGCGGTCGTGGGTGGGGGCAACACAGCTGTCGAGGAAGCCCTGTATCTGGCCAATCTCGCCGAGAAGGTCACGCTGATCCACCGCCGCGACAGCCTGCGCGCCGAACGGATCCTCCAAGATCGCCTGTTCCGGAACCCGAAGATCGAGGTCCGCTGGAATGCGGCAATCGATGAGATCTGTGGCGGCGGCATGCCGCCGGGCGTCACGCATCTGCGGCTCAGGGACACCGTCAATGGCGAGATCAGCGAGCTCCCGATCGACGGCGTCTTCATCGCCATCGGGCACAAGCCGGCCACCGAGCTCTTCGAGGGCCAGTTGCCGATGAAGGCGGGCAACTATCTCATCACACATCCCGGCAAGACAGCGACCGACGTACCCGGCGTCTTCGCTGCGGGTGACGTGACTGACGATATCTATCGCCAGGCCGTGACGGCTGCGGGCATGGGATGCATGGCGGCACTGGAAGCCGAGAAATTCCTCGCTGAGCATTCCGACGACCCGCAGGAACGGCAGGAGGAATTGCAGCACAAGCAGCCAATTGGCGCCTGGAATTGATATACGGCAGCAACTGCCAATTTCATCAAGACAACGGGCCGCCCGACGCTTACCGCGCCGGACGGCCCCAGTCATTGTTGGGCTCATCATTTTTCCGTCAGCCGGTATCCACCTGACGGAATGATACCCTAGCGTCCGCTGACGATTTCGAAACCGCCCACCATACCCCGTGAGGATCCGCTGCTGCTCTGCCACGAAGACTGTCGCGGCGCCCGTCCGGAGAGTCCGCCGCGTCCACGCTGTGCCGACTCGAACATGCGGTTGATTCCGCCGACCACCTCGAAAGAGCGGCGCGACAGCGATGTATTGCGCGCGCGCGGCGGCGGGTTCTGCTCGGCCGCCGGCGCCTGTGCCACGAGCGGTTGCTCGTCCTCGTCGAGCCCCGGGATCGGGGCCAGTTCCACATCAAAATGTGCAAAGCTCATGATCTCACGCCAGGCCATGGCCGGAAGAGACCCGCCGGTCATCCTGCGTGTCGATTCGTAGTTGTCGTTTCCGAACCAGACAGCAGCAACGAAATTGCCCGTATAGCCGCCGTACCAGGCATCCCGATATGCGTTTGTGGTCCCCGTCTTGCCAGCAGACACGATGCCGTCAAGTGCTGCCCTGCGTCCGGTCCCCGACGTGGGCACGGTTGTCAGCATCCGGTTCATGTCGGCGACGACACCGGTTGCGAGCACACGCTCGGGCATATGGTCCCGACGGCGTGAATAAAGGGCTTCTCCGAAAGCGTTCCAGACCTCGAGCGCCACGTAGGGATCGACACGATCTCCGCCGTTGGCAAAGACCGCGTAGCCCGCTGTCATGTCCATCACGGTCATCTCGGAGGCGCCGATGGGAAGCGAGGTCGTGTCCTGCATCGGCGTGCGAACACCCATGCGCTGCGTCATTTCGATGATCTTCGCCCTGCCCTCCCGTGCATTGCCGTTGCCGAGCTCGAGGGAAAAGCGCACGGGAATGGTGTTGATCGAACGAGCCAACGCCGTTGTCATGGTCATCGCTCCGGCGAAGGAGCGGTTATAATTGTTAGGGCACCAATTGCCGATGCAGATCGGCGCGTCGCGCACGATACTGTCCGGGCGATACGGCAAGTGCGAGAGGACAGTGGCATAGACGAACGGCTTGAAAGCCGAGCCGGGCTGGCGCAACGCCGACGTTGCCCGGTTGAACTGGCTCTGCCCGTAATCACGCCCGCCGACGATGCTACGGACGGCCCCGTCGGGATCCATCACCACCGCTGCCGCATCGCGCACGCCGTAAGCCTCCCCGTGCTGACGCAGGATGTTCTCGACGGCCTGGTCAGCGTGAGACTGCAGTTCCCTGTCCAGCGGCGTCTTCACCACGAGCACCCGCTCATTCCCGAAATGGCCATCCCTGGCCATTGCACGGACTTCTTCAAACGCCCAGTCAAGATAGTAGTCGGCCGTGGTATCGCGCCCCCGGTCGATCGGGGTTGCGGGGTTGAGACGTGCGACCTGAACCTGCCCCTCGCTCATGAAGCCGGCATTGACGAGGTTCGTCAGAACCTCATTGGCACGCGCGCGCGCAGCCGGAAGATTGATATGGGGAGAAAAGCGCGAGGGCGCCTTGAACAGGCCTGCGAGCATGGCAGATTCCGCAAGGGAGAGATCCGTGACGGATTTCCCGAAGTAAAACTCCGCTGCCGCTGCTGCACCGAAATTGCCACCCCCCATATAGGCGCGGTCGAGATACAGCTTGAGGATCTCCTCCTTGTCGAGTTGCACTTCCAGCCAAAGCGCCAGAAAGGCTTCCCGGATCTTGCGGTCCAGAGAGCGTTCATTCGTCAAGAACAGGTTCTTGGCCAGCTGCTGCGTGATCGTCGAGCCGCCCTGGACCACAGTATCGGCGCGCGAGTTGACAACCAGTGCACGTGTGGTCCCGATCGGGTCGATCCCCCAATGCGAGAAGAAACGCCGATCCTCCGTCGCCAATGCAGCCTTGATCAGGGTATCGGAAAAATCCTCCAGCTTGACAGAATCGTCATGCCGGATCCCGCGCCGACCGACCTCCTCGCCATTGCGATCCAGGAAGGTGACCGCAAAATCCTGCGTGCGCCGCCAGTCCACATGAGTCTCATAGAATGCCGGAATAGCCAGCGTCACCATCACCATTCCACCCGCGACACTCAAGGTCGCCGCCTCGCTGGCCAGATCGAGCGCAGCCCGGCGCACACCGCGAAACCGAAAGACATTCATCAATTTCGAATAGCGCCGCCAGTAATACTTGAAATCGCCCTGCCCCTCGAACACCGACGCGCTGAGCCAGGCGTCGAAATCCGCCGCCCAGCGCTTCACGCGTGTCCAGAGTGTGGTTTCCGGGGCCAAACGCAACGCACCAACCCTCACCTGCCCCGATTTTTCGGGGTTTTCAAAACAAATCGATATTAAACGAAAATTAACTCTTCAACAGCCCGTTTATGCAACAAGTTCCCGAAATTCACGCAATTTCGCCATACCGGGCCTCGGATCCGATGCAGAGAAAATGGTTAACAGTTATTTCATAATAATTGTTAATGATGCCTGATATTGCATTCGTTCCCACAAACGCGCATGCATGCGGCAACGCTATCATTCGGCAGCGACGACCATTCGAGCGTGGCGCAGACAAGCATGACCAGCAAGCCCCCCACCCGGAAAACCGATGCCCCCTTCTGGGAAACGAAGAGCCTGGCCGAGATGACGGCGCTGGAATGGGAGAGCCTGTGCGATGGATGCGGGCGGTGCTGTCTCGTCAAGCTGGAAGATGAAGACACCGAGCGCGTGGTCTATACCGATCTTGCCTGCCACATGTTCGATGGCGAGAGCTGCCGTTGCCGCGATTACCCCAACCGTCAGCGGGAAGTCCCCGATTGCCTGCAATTGACGCCGGAAAGCGTATCCCGGCTCGGCTGGCTGCCACCATCCTGCGCCTATCGCCGGCTTTCGGAAGGCCGTCCCCTCCCCGCCTGGCATCCGCTGATCACGGGTGATGCCGACAGCGTGCATCGCGCCGGCGCCAGTGTGCGCGGGCGCGTCGAACCACTTCCGGACGGTTTCTCGCTGGTCGCACTGGCCGAGAACGACATGGATGCACTGATGGAACGCATCACTGACTGGCCGGAAGCGGATGTACCGGATGAAGCCGGCACGCGCGAAGAGGATTAATCATGTCGCGGGGCATGCTCCACGACGCCTTCGATCCACAGTTTCTGCACAAGAACCATCACCGTAACCGCCAGCGGAACAGCCAGAAGGACACCGAGAAAGCCGAACAGGACGCCGAAGATGATGATGGCGAACAGCGCCACGGCCGGCGGCATCGCGACGGCACGCTTCTGGATCAGCGGTACCAGCACATTCCCTTCCATCTGCTGCACGATCGTGGCTACGATGAGCGCGTAGAGCACCATTTCCATGGAAATATTGAAGGAAAAGACGATTGCGGGAATGGCGCCGATGACCGGGCCGATATAGGGAATGAAATTCGTGATTCCGGCAATCAGTCCCAACGCAGCTGGTGTCGGCAAACCGATTGCCCAATAACCAATACCCGAGAGAAGGCCGACGAAGAGCATACTCACCATCTGACCGACGAACCATTTCTTCAAGGCCGTCCCGGTCTGCAGCATGACAGTCTCGACTCCCCTGCGCTGCGCCGGAGGAAACAGGCTGGCAAAGAGCTTCCGGTAAAGCTTCGGATCAAAAGCGAGATAGATCGCCGCCACGACCAGGAGCAGAAGATTGGTCAATCCCCCGAACAAGGTATAGCCGAAGCCGGCAGCCTGGCCGAAAAGGCTGGCGCCAAAACCGTCATCAAGCTGGCTCTCGATCTCGGACATGGGGTCCTGAATCCCCAACTGCGCCGCAAAGCCTTCGATCTGCCCGGGAAGCTTCGATAGCAGATCGGCCAGTTGCATCTGCAGTTGAGCACCGAAGAAATAACCGAAGGCGCCGAATGCCAGTGCGACGAGGAGCAACGCGACATAGAACGAAATCGCGTCCGGTACATGGGCGTGATGCTCCAGCACCGATGAAAACGCGCGCAGGATCACCGCAATCAGAATGGCTGCGAACACCAGCAGGAGTGTCCCGGCGAGCATCCACAAGAAATACATCAAAGCCAGCAAACCCAGGATGATCAACGCGCGCCGGAAGAAGCGCCGATCATCAAGATCGAAGCCGCTGCTGTGCGGCGGTTGATCATGCATGATGTCTCCTCAGCCCCTGTTTCGAATCGCACGCAGCCATTGTGGCTTGAAAAGGCTCGCCTGCGCTCGTCGGAAAGGGAACGGCTTTCGGGCCCGCTAGTTCCCGCCAGAGCCGATGACTGGTGCGTTCACACTGCGAGCGAATGCCGCCCCGGGTTCGGCTGCCAGTAGGCGTCGAGCCGGGCGGCGATGTTGCGCACGAAGAACCGCGCCTGCGGTGTCACGCTGACATGATAGCCCTCGATCCGGCACAGCCCGTCGGCCACCAGCGGCTCCAGTGCCATGAGCGCGGCGTCGAACAGCGCGGGCTTTTGCCCATGCGCGCGCGCCATCGCTGCGAGATCGACCTGCAGTCCAGCCATCAGCTGCATGATCGCATGACGCCGCAGACGGTCGTCCGCGCTGACCGGAACACCACGCACCACTGGCAGATGCCCGGCATCAATCGCCTGCGCCCATTTGCCCAGATGCGGCTCGTTCTGGATATAGCCCTGCGGCAGCGCGCCGATCGAGGAGGCGCCGATACCGATCAGCGTATCGGCCTCGTCGGTGGTATAGCCCTGGAAATTCCGCCGCAACGTTCCCGCCCGGGCAGCGCGTGCCATGGCGTCGTCGGGATGCGCATAATGATCGAAGCCGATCGGCTCCCAGCCAGCCTCGGCGAAAGCGGCCTCTGCCGCATGCGCCTGATCGAGCCGCTCGCCGGCGCCGGGCAGGAGATCGGCGTCGATGGCGTTCTGATGCTTCTTGAACCACGGCACGTGAGCGTAGCCGAACACGGCGGCGCGATCGATGCCGAGATCGAGCATTGTGCGGATCGAATCGCGCACATGGGCGACACTCTGCTTTGGCAGGCCATAGATGAAATCCGCGTTCACCCGCGTAATGCCGACACTGCGCAGCAGATCCATCGTGCGCACCACATCCTCCACAGGCTGCACCCGGTTGACCAGTTCCTGCACCTGCGGATCCATGTCCTGGATCCCGAGGCTGACACGGTTCACGCCGGCTTGCGCCAGCGCCTGCGCCATCTCCGGTTCGAGCGTCCGCGGGTCGATCTCGACGGCGATCTCTGCATCGGGCGCGAACGTGAACAGATTCCGGATGCGGGCAATGATCGCGGCGAAATCATCCGGCGCGAGAATCGTTGGCGTACCGCCGCCGAAATGCAGATGCGCGACGGATCCGGCCTGCGGCGCGGCGTCTGCCAGCATCTCGGCCTCATGGATGAGGCGGCGGGCATAACGTGCGATACGCGCATCGTCGTTGAGCACGCTGGTATGGCAGCCGCAATACCAGCACAAAGCCCTGCAATAGGGCACATGCACATAGAATGAGAGCGGCGCGGCGGGGTCGAGCGCGCCGAGCCAGGTGCGATACACGCCCTCGTCGATACCGGCTTCGAACTGAGCGGCGGTGGGGTAGCTCGTATAGCGCGGGACGGTTTCCAGCGCATAAGCCATGGGGATGGTGGTTCGGGGGAGCATGTTCATGCCTCCCAGAATCATCCGGAGGTGATATCCGCGCCTTGATCCTGCTCAAACAACACGCCGATTTCCTCATCTTTCGACACATCCGGCGCATCGGGCAGCCGGAAGGCGACCTCGGCGCAGCCCCAATGCCGCCCGCCGATGAAGATGGGTGCAGAAACCACCCGCAGGATCGTCCCGCGCGCCCGCAGATTATGCGCAAGATAGGGCCGCAGATTGCGGGCATGGCGACGCCCCTGCGGATCCTGCCGGATCATGCCCGCATTCAGGCGCTCCCCTTCGCGCCCCGGCTCGACATGCTCATGCGGATCGCGGCGCTCGGCCAGGATGGCAACGAAGCCGCTGCGATCGATGATCGCCGCATAACCGATATCAGGCGCCCGGTCCGCCATTCCGCCCACGAAGGGCGCAATCTGCTCTGCGAGAAATGCGCCGGCGGGATGATAGTAGCGCGGCGGCTCGGCTCCGGGAATCGGCTCGTAATCCTGCGCATGCATCGCGTCCTGGCGGATCGAACCTTCGGCCACACCCCGTTCGAGGACAGTACGGATTTCGCGCGCAAGGCCGCTGGCACGCGCGACGAGGGTCTCGTCATGCCGCTGGAGCGCACGCAGCATGCGCCGCAGCGCACCACCCGCCTCGCGATTGACGCTGTGGCCCAGATCGAAGGTGATGTGGATGCCCTGTCCGCTGATCCCGGCGATCGACCCCATGACGGGTGGAACCTCGGCCAAGGTGAGCCGGATCGGCTGGCCCGGCAGGAAGGGGCGCGCATCGCCGACGCTGACGAGCGCCCCGTTGAGGGAGACATCGATCGTACGGGCGGGGTAGCTGCGCGTGGCGGTCGCGAGCGTGCATGGCGCATGAAAGGCAAGGCGGCGCGCAGAGCGCCTGTCACCGACAGGCGTTTCGCGCACGATGACGGTGAGCTGCTCGACCAGGGTCTCCACCAGTTCCGCCATATGCTGCGCGTCATCCGCCAGGTGCCGCGCTGCGCTTCCCGCCTGTGCCGCGAGCGGACCGAGGCGACCCAGCCGATGGCGTACGAGCGGCGCCGCAGCGTGCGGGGAGATCGTGTCGTTGGCGAATTCCGAGACGGTGGCATCAACCGCCCGCCGCGTCATGCGCAACTCGGCCGCCATGGCGCCAGCTTGCGCGCCACATTCCTCAAGCTCCGTAACGAGGCGTTCGATCTCGTTCCAGCCAGCACGGAGAGCGCGTTCCAGCTCGTCGATCTCACGGGCGAACTGGGCGAAACCACGCGTGGCCGAACCGGCGCGCACGGCGCACAAGCCAGTTTCGAGGGCTGTCTCGGCGATGGCGCCGGTGAGGTCACGCAACGGTGCGAACAGATCGAGCCAGGCCTGCGGATCCGGTTCTTCCTGATGCGCAGGCGCTGCATGGGAGGCGTCTTGCTCATCGTCTCCCGAATTTATCCGCTCCAGCGCCCGCGATGCCGCCCGGACCTGCGCCTCGGTGATATCGCGGCTCTCCCGCCGCGCGCGCGCTGCGAGTTCGGCGAGGCTGGCTCCCTCTGCCGCGATGCTCTGCGAGAGGTTGCCGATCGCGGCGGCGACTTCCGGAGCGGCGGACCAAGCAGCGGCACTGTCGTCGAGTTCGCTGGTATGAATGTCGCCCACGGCATCCCGCTGCTGCCAGGCCACGCTGCTTCTGTGCCGGATCGTGGCATAGGCTGAGAGCGCATCGTCGAGGATGTGGTCCGTAACGGCATCTTGCTCCGTCGCCCTGTCTCTGCTGCGGCCACGTCCGCGCCCGCCCCAGTCGAGCGTCAGAAACTCACGCCGAAATCGCGCCAAACGTTGCCTGACCGAGATGTCCACGGCTCAACTCACAGTCGAATACAATGCAACAGCATAGACGAAGAGTGTTTTCTTTTCATGAATCGGACTCATGGCCCGGGAGCCGCGCTGAATAGCCGGCAGCATCCGGACGCGCATTGCGATCGAAAATCCGCCTTCCATTCAACTTCACGAATGGCGCCGTTCGCGATGCCGCATTGACGGCGTGCACGAAGACGTGAAACCTGTCACCGTTCCAGACAGGAGTAGGCCGCGATGGACGCGATGGTTTCGCAGCAACGCAAGTTCGGCATCGGCCAGGCGCCGAAACGGGTGGAAGATCAACGCTTTCTCACCGGCGCGGGTCGCTATACCGG
>Ga0008838_100671_pt1 | contig 27202 bp, 23 predicted proteins | sample HotLakConUCCSL28_FD_62212 | JGI IMG/M metagenome (GOLD analysis project Ga0008838, IMG submission 62212) | Hypersaline microbial mat communities from Hot Lake, Washington, USA - Hot Lake Consortium UCC-SL28 (Hybrid Assembly) | ecosystem: Environmental > Aquatic > Thermal springs > Hot (42-90C) ...
TTCATCGCGTCACGAAGACCGGGAATAACGGGTTGCTTTGGCATCGGCGGAACTCCTCGAGGGCTTTCCCGCAGCCTATCAGATCACGCCAGAGCAGGGAGGTTCTTCAGACTTTCCTAAGGTTCGACGTGAACCAAGACGAGGCCTGCCAATGGAACCCGAACCCAATCTGGTCATCTCGAGCGCTTCACAACGGATCGTTGTCGAAAACGTCCCGTTCAAGGTGGACATCTACAAGCTAGAAGGCGGCGAAGGCTGGTCGCTCGAAGTGGTGACCGAGGACGGCACGTCCATTGTTTGGGACGATCTGTTCGACGATGACAGGGCTGCCTTTGCGGAAGCAATAACGACTATCCAGAAAGAAGGCCCGGTTGCATTCGTCAGGGGTGACGAAAACGTCGTTCCGTTCCGTCGATAGGTTCAGCGTGATCGGCCCTCAGCGGACTTCCAGCACAGCACCTGAATGTTTCGGCTGCAATCGTCATTGCAGACCTTGGTCAAAAGCTTCAGTTCGGATAGTCTCCTGAGAGAGCGCTGAGAAGCAGGTCACAAAGAATTGCCGCGTTCATGGCAGGTGTAGCATTGGACGACTTCGAAGAACGATACAACGATGCGATCGAGGCCGGGCAGAGAAACCTAAGGGCGGCCAAGTTGGTTAGCAATTGGTGTTTTCATGCTAAAATAAATCGTTCAGGCGGAAGGGGGCTTATTGAAGCTGAAACCGGTTTACCCATCGGGCACATGGGCCTGCAATGCAAGCACTCCAAAAAGAACTCTATGCATACCTGGCTCTTAGAGGATGCAGCATACGATTTCTATTTGAACAACTGCAAGAACTGCACCGAAAGGACTGCTGTGGGAATTCCAAATATCATGGAATTCATTGCACCGCGAGAAGAGGCGGCAAAAGCTCGTCGATCGAAGCGCGAAGCGGACGAAGCGAAGCGCCTAGCCGAGCGGAAGTCACGAGAGGAAAAAAGAGCGCTGCTAAGGTATGAACTAGCGTTAGAAGAGACATTCGTACTTGACCTTGTAGATGAACTCGATCGCGATGAAGTGAGCAGAGACGATCCACGTCTGGAAAAACTTGCGGACCTTGCGCCAGAGACATTCACGCGGAAAATTGTCGAACTCCTCTTGCCCGATGTGCTCCATGAGCACCTTCCCTATTCAATTTCTGCTGCGAAGGCGTTGTTGCGTGCTTCCCTTGAAGACGCCGAAAAAGTGGCGGTAGCTGTTCGGTTAGTCGGAGCATACGAGCAATCTGCGGCGGCGATTGATGTTGTTTTGAAAAACTCGGAACGCCTATCCGGTGATGACCTCAAAAAAGTTCTCCATCGCTTCACCCATCTAGCTTTGGGCCCGCCCCCTGGGATGCATGTAGGAGGTAGCAGGCCAATGCGCTTGGATGCCTCACCGGTAAAGACACTTTATGCCAAACGAACTGATGATGTCCGTGAATTGGTCGGGACTCTGATAGACAATGCCAACCCCGGAAAGATTGGTGCGGCTGCTGAAATCATACTGGCTGTGGATGACGATCAACTGCTGCTCGAGCACTCAAGAACCGTAATCGCGAAGCTCATGAGGCGCAGAACACTCCTATCAAATGAACGGCATGACAGCAGTGTTCTGTACTACCTTCGTGAAGCTGCCTCTCGGTGTCTTGACCACTTCCCCGAAGAAACAGATCGAATAATTCAGTCAATTCTTGCTGATAGGGATGAGGTAGGCGAACGCGAGGCATTTCGCACTTACAGGTCTGTTCTAAAACACTCATACCGAGAGAAAGTAGTTATTGGAGAAGCGCAACGTATCGCGTTCAAAAGACTGCTTTGGGCAGCAGTTACAAACCCTGAACGCCGCATGGATGATGCAACTCAGTTTTTTCGGCACTCCTGGGATGAATTCGCACCACTGGCAATAGAGCACTTTGATGACTTGATTGGAGCGGCGGCCACTCTTAGCGAAAAATATGAGGCTGTTGGGAATGAAAACGCCTTAGAGGCTGTGAATGATACACTTGCCGAGAAGGAAAGGCGCAATAAGCGTACCACAATAGATAGCCTGCAGGGTGCATTGATTGCGTGGGCGGCTTTGGGAGCGCAGTCCAAAGGGCGCGAAGGCATTGAAGATTTTTTGAGCCTCTATCGTCGGCTGCCCGAGGATCAAGTTCAAATGCGTGGGAACATGATAGTTCATGTTTCGAAATTGCTAACCGGGGTTCAGAGCTTAAACTTGGTCTTGTCTGACTGGTACAGAGCCCTGATGGATGAGAGTGCTCTGGTCAGGGCTAGTGCTGTTCAAGCTTGGGAGAATGTGCCGAATGAATTGATACAGCATTTTCCCGATCTCTTTTTTGAAGCTTTTGCAGTTTCACTGACGGACCCATATGTAATTGTGCACAAGAGCGCCATCCATGCACTGCGACGTAGGTCCATTCCAAAGGAAAAGCGAGGCTTGGTTCAAGGTGGAATTTGGAACCTAATACTTCACTACGCGAATGACAGCAAAACAAGCGATTTCACGGTCGACTGCATTGATCTTCTTGAATACCTTTTGATGACGAAAGAAGAGGTTCGTGGGCGTTCTGGCGAAGTTCTAAGCAGCATTCTGCTTTCACTCGAGGAAGGGGCTCTATACCACGCGGTTGATCGTCTCTACCTAAGCTTTTTGCACGCGCCTGGTTTCGTCAAAGTGGCGTTGAAGGCGCTACAGGATGACTACACGAGATCAATCTCAACTGATGACTGTGAGACTACTATCCTGAGAGCCCCATCGGACGAATTACGAAAATGTGTTGACGAGTTGCAAGAAGCCTTTGAGACGTTTTTGCCGTTCAGAGTGGAAGACTTCCGAACCTTACTTGTTCTGGCGTCGGCATGCTCTCGCGCTGGCCGGTTCGACATTGGCGCTACAAGGTTCAAGCAGATCACCGAAGATATACCGGATGACGACAGAAGTAAGCTCTGGAGGCTCGAGACTGCACTGGTGGCCGCAGCCTTTGAGTTTGAACGGACAGTCGGTGAAGGCGGGGATATCGTGAATATTTCAGAGAGTTGGAGCGGCCTTGCGGCTGACTTGGAGAAAGAAAATGCAGAACGAGCCAACCTTCGGGATTTTCCACCGAGCTTGCTCTTCGAGGGTTGAAGTCGCGTTAGCGATCAAAAGTTCTCTCCAAGCACCAACTGAGAACTTGGATCGCTTGAAAACGGCAATCCCAAAACTGGAAGCTGCGGTTGCTGAACTCGGTGACGGTGATGTGGAAGACCAGTATCGAGCCTACTGGACGGCTTGTAGTATCTTTGTAATTCTCGCCGAGTGGAAGCATGCGCTACGAAATGCCGAACCCGATGCCGGGCGCTTCCTTTCATCAGCGAAAATTAAATCGTCTGAGATAGGCACTGTATCAACTTTCGGCGGCAGCGAGCGCCTTACAAGCTTTTTGAAATTTGTTGCTGCAATCGTCGATGTCGGGCAACTGCAGACTCTGACCGACCATCTGAGTCGGTGGCAACTACCTTTACTTCTCTTCGCCAGAACCGCCGCACGACAATATGGTGGCCTTCGTGTTTCCGGTCCTCGAATGGCGGACGAGAAGCCCGAGAAGTTAGATACATCGGTTGCATTTCTAAAGTTTGATATTGACGGCGAGCCTGCACAAAAGTGGAACTATATGGCTCCTCGGACTGCCTATGACCTGACGATTGAAGTTCGAGTTTCAAATTGGCCTCCCAGTGCACGTAAACTAAACTTGGTGCCGATCGCTGTAGAGGTTCTTGAGCAAGGATGGTTGCCCGAGTTCAGCTTTTCAAAGCCAACTGGGGAGGGGCCCTTCACGCTGACAGGCACCAAGCGGGCAGTGTTGCAGGTTGCACAGTCGTTTGGATCGAGGCCGTATGAATTCAAGTATGCTGCAGAGTTCGATGACACCTCCCGTTGCCGCCAAGTCACCATCGTTGGACATAGGCAGCTTAGGCTGGAAGGAACGGACATCTCGTCAAACCCGCTGACCGGCTTTTCCAACGTTGATCGACATCTGGTGCGGCTCAGAGACAGGCTTCGAACCTTTCCAGGGCTTAATCCTACTGATCTTGCCAATACGATGGTGGTTTTAGGAGGATTGGGTAACATTGCCGCGCAAGCGTTGCGGCAAGGTATGTTCACGGCCAATACTTCTGAGAGCTCTTTTCAGGAGAAAGTAACCGAGCTGCTCCGCAATCGTCCAGGCATTGGAGAAAGACTCCAAGGGCATCCTGAAGCAGCTGGCGGGATTACTGACCTCACATTTGAAGATGTGCCGATAGAGCTAAAAGTTGAAAACAGCAGAGTTTTATATCCAAAGGACTTTGAAAAGTACTTTGACCAAACTGCAGCATATGCGCTGGGTCTTGGAAAGAAGATTGGCGTTCTATGCGTACTTGAATCCACTGAGAAAGACGCCCCGGTCGGTGCCCCGGAAGACGACATTGATACCTTCGTTCACCAAACCGGGAGATCGTCAACCGCAATCGCGGTTGTAGTCGTACGAGGTGGCTTCCCCAAACCGAGCACATATTCAAAGGCAGCCGGGAAAAGAACGAAATCGGCATCCTAATTGTCTGCTTTTGAGTTATTCATAGTACAATCTCGCACCTGCAGAGAAAGTCCAGATTCCGCCGGGCCTGCGGGATTCTTGCGTCAGCGAGCCGGCTGCATAAGCATCCGACGAAGGACGGCACGAGGCCTGCCATTTTTCAAGTCTCATGCATCGTCGCGCTCCGGAAAATCGGTCATCACTTCGAGCACACCTTGTGGTGTGCGATTTCTGCACCCCCATCTTTGCACTCCATCTCGCCCGTCGCACTTCGCCATTGTGGCCCCAATCAGCCGCTACTGTCCAGCGGCCTCACGGACCCCACGGAGGCTTTCCATGCGACCCGATCACGCTCCCTTGCCGCCCCGCTATCTGCGCACCAAGGAGGCTGCGGAGTTTCTCAGCCTGTCCGCGCGCACCCTCGAAAAGCACCGCACCTATGGCACTGGTCCGGCCTATCACAAGCTTGGTGGGCGCGTCGTCTATTCTATCGAGGACCTCGAGTCTTGGGTCCAGCGCGGTGCCGTGACTTCGACGTCCGACCCTCGCGGGGGCCGGGTGCTGCCCGCCAAGCGCCATGTGCTGACCGCGACCCCGCCCGCGGGCCTGGCGTTCCGCTGATCCGGTCGAGGCGTCCAAGATGTCCCGCATTGCGTCAGAACGCGGCCAACTTGACCTGTTCCATGCCCTCCCGGGCGAGTTCGCCGTGCGGGACGCGCAGGATCTCATGTCCTATCCGTTCTTTTCCTTGTCCAAGAACCATCGGACCCGGCCCATAGAGTACGAGAGGGGTGGTGTCGAAATCCGTGTCGAAGCCGTGGCCGACCATGGCATGGCCACGATCTGGGACGCCGATATCCTGATCTGGGCCGCAAGCCAGATCGTCGAGGCGCGCGACTCCGGGCTGCGCACGTCGCGGCTTATGGCGGCAACGCCCTACCAGATCCTCACCTTCATCGGGCGCGGGACCTCGGCGCGCGATTATCACCGGTTGAAGGCCGCGCTGGACCGGTTGCAATCGACGACGGTCTGCACCTCGATCCGTCAGCCAGCCGAAGGGCGTCGCCACCGGTTCTCCTGGATCAACGAGTGGACGGAGCGGACCGATGCCAGCGGGCGCCCCGACGGGATCGAGCTGATCGTGCCGGACTGGTTCTATCGGGCGGTCCTCGATGATGCGCTGATCCTGACCATCGACCGCGCCTACTTCGACCTGACGGGTGGCCTCGATCGCTGGCTCTATCGGCTCGTGCGCAAGCATGGCGGCCGCCAAAGGGCAGGGTGGCGGTTCGAAACCCGACATCTCCACGTCAAATCCGGGAGCCTGTCACCCTTCAAACGGTTTGCGTTTGAACTGCGGCAGATCATCCGGCGCCAGCCCCTGCCAGGCTATCGCCTGACGCTCGAGATCGAGGCGCGGGGGCGGCGATTGCTCGCCTTCGAGCCCTGTGGACAACCTGTGGATGGGCTCGTGCCATCGGGAACCCTGGGTATCGTGCCATCAGGAACCGGACCCTCGTGCTATCAGGAACCCGGTTCAGGTTCATCCATCTCAAAAGACGACAGAATTCGGGGCCGTAACTTAAAATCTAACTCAGGATCTAACTCTTGTTGCGCTGCCCTCGCTGGGGACAAGCCCGCACGCGGACGTACTCAATCCCTCTACACGGGCCCTCGGAATGACAGGCCCGAGCGACCTCTCGGCACGTCGAGGAGGACGACGACATGAGCCCGATCCGCTCCGAACCGCGCCAGCTTGATGCACAGATCATTGGCAGAGAATGCGATCTAACCTTGGTCGAGTTGACCTGGAAAGTGGGTCAGATCGAACAATGGATCCGGTTCGGTTATCCGGTCTACGAAGAACGCCTTGGTCCTCACCGCCGCCGCTTCGGATTCGCCCCAGGTGCCATCTTCGGGGTCAATCGCTGGGCGGCCAACGCCTATGGCACGGTCTTCTCGCGCTTCGACATCCTGCGGGCCGCACCGCCCGGAATCCCCATGCAAACGCTGCCCTATCTGCGGCCCGGAGGGACCTTGCTGCTCTCCACCCATGGCTGGCCCAAGGTCGAGCGCGTGTTGCAGGCTGTCGACGCCATCGAGGGGCTTGGCATCGATCCGGCGGATGCCTCGCCGGACTATTGGCGGCACCTGCACAATCGACTGACCACCGCGCAGCCGGCCCATTTCTATACGCGGATGCAGCATCGGGCCTGGCTCAAGCGGCGGAGCCTCGGGCTATGAAGGCGCGGCGCATCCTCGTCTGGGCGACAGCCCTGTCGGTCACCCTGACCGTCCTTCCCGCCGTCGCGGCGTGGTCGCCCCGACTGCTGTGGAATGCCAGTGCAAGTGTCCCGATCGGGCTCTACCGCCTGCATCCCGCCGGTCACGTTGCCATCGGTGATCTGGTGGCCGTTCAGCCGCCACTGGCGCTAGCGGATTTCCTTGAAACGCGGGCCTACCTGCCGCGCGGCGTGCCGTTGCTCAAGCATGTCATGGCGCTTGGTGGCGCGTGGGTCTGCCGCTCGGGCGATAGGATCACCATCAACCATCGCCATCTTGGCCGTGCCCATGCGCAGGACCGCAACGGCCGCGATTTGCCCATCTGGCAGGGCTGCCACCGGCTCGCCGCCGGGGAAGTCTTTCTCATGAACCCGGATGCGCCGGACAGCCTGGACGGGCGGTATTTCGGGCCGCTGCCGCTCTCCACGATCACCGCCCGGCTGACGCCGCTTTGGACAGTCGACGACGCTATTACCGCAGAGCCAGCGCATCCGGAACCCACACCACACCGCAACAGAAAGGAGGCACGCCATGCCCCAGATCGGTGAATTCACCCGCACGAAATCCGGCTTTGCCGGCTACGTCCGAACGTTGACGCTCGACCTCGAGGTGTCGCTGACCAAGGCCGAGGCCACCGAGGCCGAGAACGCACCGGACTACCGCGTCTTCCATGGCGATGGCGACCTCGCCCGCGAAATCGGCGCGGCCTGGGCGCGCACCGGGGAGAAGGCCGGCGATTACTTCTCGGTGCTGATCGATGACCCGATGCTGGCGCAGCCTATCCGCGCCAACCTCTTCCGCAATGGTGAAAGTTCGGTCTGGTCGCTGCAATGGACCCGTCCGCCGAAGCGCAACGGGGCGGCGTGAGCGATGGCGCTGATCAGACCGAAATGCAGCAGCCGGATCACGGTTGAGCGACCCCGCATCGCCCGACTCTGCGCTGCCTGCCTCCTTTCCGGCCTTGTCGCGGCGGGACCAGTCAGCGGTCCGGCATTCGCCGAAGCGCCGACCGTCCTGCGCGATCCGATGCGCGACCCTAATGCAGCCGCTATCGCCGAAGCCTCTGCGCGCTTCGCGATCCCGGAACACTGGATCCGTGCCGTGATGCAGGCCGAAAGCGCGGGCGATCCGCATGCGGTCAGCCGGGCCGGGGCCATGGGGCTGATGCAGATCATGCCCGGAACATGGGCCGCCCTACGGCAGGAGCACAGTCTTGGCTTCGACCCGTTCGAAGCTCGCGACAACATCCTCGCGGGCACGGCCTATCTGCGCGCCATGCTCGATCGTTATGGCACTGTCGGCGGCATGCTCGCCGCTTACAATGCCGGGCCGGGGCGGTACGAGGCATACCTCTCGGAGGGCCGTCCGATGCCCAATGAGACCCGTGCCTATGTCGCGATGCTGGCCCCGCGCCTGGACGGCACGGCGCCGCTACCGAACCGCGGAACCGTTGCTGATTGGCGCGAGGCGGCGCTGTTCACTGACAGATCGGCTGCGCATCCGCCACAAATTGGCGGCAGCCCGGATGCAGATCGACCGCCCCGCGAAACTGGTCCAATCGGCCCCAATTCCGGGATTTTTGTTGTCCGGCCGGGCGTGGAGACGCGGCCATGAACGCGATCGCAGTTCTGCGTATTCTGGCGGACCGTTTCGGACGGGCGGCGGAAGGGCGCTCTCAGACAGCTGGCGGGAAGGGAGATGGGCAAGATAAAAGGGCATGCCACGAATGCCGCAAGTCCCTGACAGGACTGGCATTTTCGCGTGCATGGCCGTCGGTCGTGTGCAGGTTTCTAGGATTTTCCCTGCGATTTCAATGCTCCGGCATGCACAGGGGCGTTCAGAACAACGGGAGGATCTTCGCATGACCGAACCCGAGCACGACTTCCGCATCAGGCCCGGAAAGCCCCGCAGCACGCGCGCCCCGCGTCCGAAAGCTTTCGTTGATCAGGTGCTGCGGGCTGCCAATAAGGCAGGCCACGTTTCAACGCGGCCAAGCGGCAAACACCGAAGCCATTCGAGCTTTGGGCGCGGGCAAAGCCGATTTGGCCGTTCACGGCTTTTCTCGTCATCGCGCCGGGTCATGGTTGCTGCGCGCATCGCCCGCCACAAGGGCCGAGCCTATCGCGCTGCCCCGCTCTCGACCCATCTCGCCTATCTGCGTCGCGACGGGGTCAGCCGGGACGGGGAGAGGGGCCTGCTCTTCGATGCCGAGACCGACAGCCTCGACGGATCGGGCTTCGCAGCACGATGCGAGGACGACCGCCACCATTTCCGCTTCATCATCTCGCCCGAGGATGCCGCCGAGTTGGAAGACCTGCGCGGGTTCACCCGCGATCTTGCGCGCCGGATGGAGGTCGATCTCGGCACGCGCCTCGACTGGGTCGCCGTGGATCACTGGAACACGGACAACCCGCATGTGCATCTGATCGTGCGCGGCGTGGATGATCGTGGCGGCGATCTTATCATCGCGCGCGACTATATCAGCAGTGGGTTGCGGTCCCGTGCCGAGGACCTGGTTGCCCTCGAACTCGGCCCGAAGCCGGAGCATGAAATCCGGCATGAGCTGGAACGCGAGGTGACGGCGGAACGCTGGACACGTCTTGACCGCGAGTTGCGCTTCCACGCCGACGACCTCGGCCTCATCGATCTGCGCCCCTCTGCGCCTGGACCCGGGGATCCGCAAATCCGCCGGTTGATGATCGGCCGCCTTCAGCATCTTCGCAAACTCGGTCTGGCCTCGGAAGGCCGCCCCGGTGAATGGATGCTGGGGCTCGAGGCGGAACACACGCTCCGCGATCTGGGCGAGCGCGGCGACATCATCAAGACGATGCACCGGGCCTTCGCTGAGCGCGGGCAGGACCGCGGCTTCACGGACTTTGCCATCGACGGGGGCGGGGCAGGGGACCCGATCATCGGCCGGCTGGTCGAGACCGGCCTGCACGACGAGCATGCCGGCACCGCCTATGCCGTGATCGACGGCACGGATGGGCGCGCGCATCATGTCCGCTTTCGCGGTCTCGACGCGTTCGACCAGGCACCCGCTCCGGGCGGCATCGTCGAGGTCCGCCGCTTCGGTGGTCCGAATGATCCGCGCCCGACGCTTGTCCTGGCCAACCGGTCCGATCTCGACCTGCAAGGCCAGATCACCGCGCCGGGCGCGACCTGGCTCGATCACCGGCTGGTCGAACGTTCCCACATGCCGCTCGCGATGGGTGGGTTCGGCGCCGAAGTGCGAGACGCGCTCGATGCCCGTGCCGAACATCTGGTGGATGAGGGACTGGGCCAAAGGCAGGGACAGCGGATCATTCTGCAGCGCAATCTCCTTGCCACCCTGCGGCGTCGCGAACTTGACGCCATGGGCCAAAGGCTCGAGGCCGAGACAGGCCTGCCAAATCGCCCTGCAAAGTCCGGCGAGCATGTGTCCGGCACCTACACCCGACAGTTGCGCCTCTCCTCCGGCCGCTACGCGATGATCGAGGGCATCGACCCTGACGGCGGACGCATTTTCCAGCTCGTCCCCTGGTCCCGCGAAATCGAGCCCCGCCTAGGCCAGCACATCACCGGCATCGCGCGCAGCGGGGGCGGCATCGACTGGACACTCGGGCGCAAGCGCGGGCTCGGCATCTGATAAAAGGACCCTGATCATGACCGCCACGAAAATCCTCTGGGGCCAGATCATCGCCGTCTTCTTGATCGTGCTCACGACAACCTGGGGCGCGACGCAATGGGTCGCCTGGCGGCTGGGGTTTCAATCTCAGCTGGGAAGCCCGTGGTTCGAGGCCTTCGGCATCCCCATCTATCCGCCGCCCGCCTTCTTCTGGTGGTGGTATTTCTACGACGCCTATGCGCGCACGGTGTTCTGGGAGGGGGGCGCCATCGCGGCCTCAGGCGGCTTCATATCCATCGCTGTGGCCATCACCATGTCCGTCATCCGGGCGCGTGAGGCCGCCGATGTCGATACCTATGGTTCGGCCCGTTGGGCGAAGCGGTCCGAGGTGGAAGCAGCCGGGCTGCTGGGTTCCGATGGCGTCGTGCTGGGCAAGCTGGATCAGGACTACCTGCGCCATGACGGGCCGGAGCATGTGCTCTGCTTTGCGCCGACCCGGTCGGGCAAGGGGGTGGGGCTTGTGGTTCCGTCGCTCCTGACCTGGCCGGGCTCTGCCATCGTCCACGACATCAAGGGCGAGAACTGGGACTTGACGGCCGGTTTCCGCGCGCGCCATGGACGGGTGCTGCGCTTCGATCCGACCAGCATGTCCTCTGCCGCCTACAACCCGTTGCTCGAAGTCCGCCGGGGCGAGTGGGAGGTGCGTGACGTCCAGAACGTGGCCGATGTGCTGGTCGACCCAGAAGGCTCGCTGGAAAAACGCAACCATTGGGAAAAGACCTCGCACTCACTGCTGGTCGGTGCGATCCTGCATGTGCTCTACGCCGAACGCGATAAGACCCTGGCCGGAGTCGCGGCGTTCCTATCCGACCCGCGCCGCCCGGTCGAACAGACGCTCGAGGCCATGATGGAAGCGCGCCACCTGGGCGAGGCCGGACCGCATCCGGTCATCGCCTCGACCGCGCGCGAACTGTTGAACAAGTCCGACAATGAACGCTCGGGCGTTCTGTCGACAGCCATGTCCTTCCTGGGCCTCTACCGCGATCCCGTCGTTGCCCATGTGACCCGGCGTTGCGACTGGCGGATCGACGACCTGATCGGGGCGGAGCAACCGACGACCCTCTACCTCGTGGTGCCGCCCTCGGACATCTCCCGCACCAAGCCGCTGATCCGGCTTGTGTTGAACCAGATCGGCCGCCGCCTGACCGAAGACTTGAAAGACACGCGCCGCCGCCATCGCGTTCTGATGATGCTCGACGAATTTCCGGCACTCGGGCGGCTCGACTTCTTCGAAAGCGCACTGGCCTTCATGGCCGGTTACGGGATCAAGAGCTTCTTGATCGCGCAATCCCTGAACCAGATCGAGAAGGCTTATGGCCAGAACAACGCCATTCTCGACAATTGCCACGTCCGGGTGAGCTTTGCCACCAATGACGAACGCACGGCCAAGCGTGTGTCCGATGCTCTCGGCACGGCGACTGAGATGAAGGCGATGCGGAACTATGCCGGGCACCGGCTGGCGCCATGGCTGGGTCACCTCATGGTCTCGCGCTCCGAGACCGCGCGCCAGCTGCTGACGCCCGGCGAGATCATGCAGCTGCCGCCCGACGATGAAATCGTCATGGTCGCAGGATCGCCGCCGATCCGCGCGAAGAAAGCACGGTATTTCGAGGACAGGCGGTTTGTGAATCGCGTGGTTGGGCCGCCAGAACCGGAGCAAGGCACGCCGATGATGCAGGATGATCCATGGTCATCTCTCCCGACCATCGAAGCCGATACACCGACGGGCGCGTCGGCGCCGTCGACAAATGCAGATGAGGCGAACGCTGGTCTGCGCCGGGAGCCGGACTTGGCTGAGCATGTGGACGTAGCCCCGGAGAAGACGGCAGAACCGGCGCGAGAATTCGAGATGATGCTCGATGATGAACCGGAGGATGCCGCACGGCAGCGGCAGGCCCTTCAGAAGCAGATGGGGCAGGTGGCCCGACAGGCCTCGATGGACCGAAACGATGGCATCGATCTTTGAGGGCTGACCCATGCGCGACCGTCTCAACCTCTCTCTGCCAGCCGAGTTGATCGGGCGGATCAACGACATCGCCGACCGGAAACGCGTGACCCGCTCCGCCATCGTGGAGGCCGCGGTCGAGTCCTTCCTGTCTCCCGATCATGCCGACATGCAGGAAGCCGCCCTGACGCGCCGCCTCGACCGCCTCTCGCGTCAGGTCGCGCGGCTGGAGCGCGACCAGCGGATCACGACGGAGACCCTCGCGCTCTTCGTCCGCTTCTGGCTCACCATCACCCCGCCGATCGGGCCGGAAGCGCAGGCCGCAGCGCAGGCTAAGGGCCGCGAACGGTTCGATGGGTTCGTCGAGACGCTGGGCAAACGGGTGCAGAAGGGGCGATGGTTCGCGGATGAGGTGGTGGGGGATCAAGATCCTCCATCCCGCCGCTCAGTATTTTGACTCTTCATGGCTCAGACATGAACTGGTGCAGGCGCGATGACGACGACAGTGGTGCACCAGTTGGGCTCCGCCGAAACCACGCGACTTGTCGCATCATTAAGTATCTTCGGTTGCAGCGGCATTAAACGTAACCCTGCCCTAGTGATGTCTGGCAAAGTCTGGCAAACTCTCCCTAACATCATTCGAAAGGGAGCAGGTCCATGGCGGACCCTATTCTCACTTTGCCAGAGGTCGCTGTTTTGTTGAAGGTTGCGGAGAAGACTGTCTACACGATGGCGCAAACGGGCCAGATCCCGGCATTCAAGGTCAGGGGCCAGTGGCGGTTCAAACATGACGACATTGAGCAATGGATCGACGAACAGAAGGCGGCCGTGAAAGGGAACGTCGGTAAGGGGTTCCCCAATGTCTGAGCAGTTCTTTGAAGAGCCAATTTTGAACTCGCCCTACGAGTACCCGGGCCGCCATTGGGAATTGGACGGCGATGGCCAACCGACCAACCATATCATAGACGCACGGCGTCGATCCGATCTGATTACACCAGTTCCAAAGGCCAAGAAGCAGCGTCAGAATCAGAAGCAGGGAGCCCTACTTTTGGGTGCGGATGACGACCTCTCAACTTCTGACCAGGAATACAACCCTACCCCGATCATCAACGAAATCCGGGGGTACGTCGAAACCTGGCGCAACCTTCCGAACCCTGATCAGTGGCTGGTCACACCAGAAACGGCCCGGTTGTTGCAGCATTGGCGGCACCACCAGTTCGAGGGCATTCGTCCCTTCTTCTGTCAGATCGAGGCGGTCGAAACTGCGATCTGGTTGACCGAGGTCGCTCCGAAGATGGGGCCCCGGGTGGCCAAGTTCTGGGCGCATATAAAAGGAGCCAACGAACAGGCAAATCCGGAACTGCTTCGCCTTGCGCTGAAGCTCGCGACCGGCGCAGGCAAGACCACTGTCATGGCGATGCTGATCGCCTGGCAGACGGTCAATGCTGTGCGTCATCCGAACAGCAAGCAGTTCTCGAGCCGGTTCCTGATCGTCTCGCCCGGCATCACCATTCGCGACCGGTTGCGCGTCCTGCTGCCCAACGACCCCGAAAGCTACTACCGCAGCCGCGAGATCACGCCACCGGACATGCTTCGGGATGTCCAGAGCGCCAAGATCGTCATCACTAACTACCACGCGTTCAAGCTTCGCGAAAAGCTGGTGATCGCCAAAGGCACGCGGCAGGCGCTCGAAGGTTGGCGCGGCGACAAGGTCCAGACGCTGGAGACCGAAGGTGAGATGATCCAGCGGGTCATGGGCGATCTGATGGGTCAGAAGAACATCGTGGTCCTGAACGATGAGGCTCATCACTGCTATCGTGAACGGGTCAAGGATGCCGTCGGCGAAACCGAAGATGACCTGAAGGGTGACGATAAGAGCGAGGCCAAGGAGAACAACGAGGCGGCCCGGATGTGGATTTCCGGTCTGGAAGCCGTCAAGCGAAAGCTGGGCATCAGCCTGGTCTACGACCTGTCGGCCACCCCGTTCTTCCTGCGCGGTTCAGGCTACATCGAAGGTACGCTTTTCCCCTGGACGATGTCCGACTTCTCGCTGATGGATGCCATCGAATGCGGCATCGTAAAGCTGCCCCGCGTGCCTGTGGCCGACAACGTCCCCGGCGGGGATACACCCAAGTTCCGCAATCTCTGGGACCATATAGGCAAAAAGCTCCCCAAGAAGGGGCGTTCTGCCGGCAAGGCGCTTGATCCGTTCAGCTTGCCCGTCGAACTGCTGACTGCGCTCGAGGCATTGTACGGCCACTACGAGAAGACCTTCCAGCTGTGGCAGGACGCAGACATCGGTGTCCCACCTGTGTTCATCGTCGTCTGCAACAACACGGCCACCTCCGAGCTAATTTACAAGTACATCTCGGGCTTTGACCGGGTCAGCGATGACGGGTCCGAGACCACGCTCGAGAATGGCCGCCTCGCGTTGTTCCGGAACTATGACGACTTCGGTAATCGGATGCCGCGGCCGAACACAATCCTGATCGACAGCGCCCAGCTCGAATCCGGCGAGGCGCTCGACAAGGATTTCCGCGAGATGGCGGCGGTCGAGATCGAACAGTTCAAGCGTGAGATGATCGAGCGCACCGGCGACATCACCGCGGGCGACAAGATCGACGAATCCACCTTGTTGCGCGAGGTGATGAACACCGTCGGCAAGAAGGGCCGCCTAGGCGAACAGATCCGCTGCGTGGTGTCGGTGTCGATGCTCACGGAAGGCTGGGACGCCAACACCGTCACCCATGTCCTTGGCGTCCGCGCCTTCGGCACCCAGCTTCTGTGCGAGCAGGTTATCGGGCGCGCCCTGCGCCGACAGTCCTACGAGCTGAACGACGAGGGCCTATTCAACGTGGAGTATGCCGACGTCCTCGGCATCCCGTTCGACTTCGCGGCCAAGCCCACGGTGTCGCCGCCGCAGCCACCGCGCCAGACCGTGCGCGTCCATGCGGTCAAACCCGACCGGGACGCCCTCGAAATCACCTTCCCGCGCGTCGAGGGCTACCGGGTCGAGCTGCCCGATGAACGGCTGGAGGCGAATTTCGGCCCCGACCATATGCTGGAACTGACGCCAGAGCTGCTCGGCCCCTCCACGACCACGAACCAAGGCATCATCGGTGAAGGTGTGGACCTGACGCTGGAGCAGCCGGATGACCTGCGCACCTCGACCATCCTGTTCCGGCTTGCGAGGCACCTGATCTACCGCAAGTACCGCGACCCGGGAGAGGAGCCCAAGCTTCACCTCTTCGGCCAGATGAAGCGGATCACCCGGCAGTGGCTGGACGGCGGATACCTGAAATGCACCGGCGGCACGCATATGGGTCAGGTTCTTTATCCAGAGATCGCCGACATGGCCGCCGAGCGCATCAAGGCCGCGATCACCGAAACCTTGCGGGGTGAAAACCAGATCAAGGCGATCCTCGACGCCTACAACCCCACCGGCACGACGGCGCATGTCAACTTCACCACCTCGAAGGAACTGCGCTGGGAAACCCGCCCGGACAAGTCCCATGTCAACTGGGTGGTCTGCGACAGCGACTGGGAGGCCGAGTTCGCCCGCGTCGCCGAGGCCCACCCGCGCGTCCTGTCCTACGTCAAGAACCAGGGGCTGGGGTTCGAGGTGCCCTACCTCTCCGGCTCCACCCCGCGCAAATACATCCCCGACTTCATCGTTCGGGTCGACGACGGCCGCCCTGACCCCCTCAATCTCATCGTCGAGGTCAAGGGCTACCGGGGTGAAGATGCCAAGGACAAGGCCAACACCATGCGCAGCTACTGGGTGCCTGGCGTCAACAACCTCGGAAAGTTCGGGCGCTGGGAGTTCGCGGAATTCACGGCGGTCTACCAGATGGAGGCGGAGTTCGACCAGCTCCTCGAGGCGCTCGGGGCAGGCCCGGCACGACAAGGGGACCTGATCAAATGAACAATCACCGTGCCTGGACCACGCTGAAATACTGGTGCGAGCGGATCGATGGAAAGCCGCCGTCAACCTGCAAGATCGAAAGCAGGCCGCGGATCGAGGCCGGCAAACTTTCGTGGTGGTATGAATCCCCGGCAGCACACAATCCCGACACCGCGCGCAACATCGCCTATCTGGCAGCCTACGTCGAACTTGCCGGGCCCCGCATCCCCATGCGCGGCATCTACTTCTGCTTCAATGGATATCTTCACCTTGATCGCGCCGTGATGCGCTCGCTTCATGCTGGCGACTTGGTCAGCGATGATCGCCGCTGGTTCGTTTTGACGGACGCAGGCCGCGCCCGGCTTGCCCCTTGGCTGCGGCAGAATGGCAATCGTTTTCACCGGCTCTCCGGTTCCGAATAGAAAGGCTGACCCATGGCAAAAAAACCCATCGAGGTCGAAACCCTCACCCATGACGCGACGCGCAAGAACATTCCCACCGCGGAATTCGAAAGCATCATGCGCCAGCAGGACAAGACGCCCGTCCGCCTCGCCTATGAACGCCGCAACCGGGATCTGGACCCGCAACTTGTCTGGCGCGGCAAGGATGAGCAGGACTGGTCCGACCTGATCGTGCAGGCGCCGCCGCTGTATATCCAGGAAAAGGTCCACCCCAAGGCGATCATCGACGATCTGAAGCGCGAGAGCAGCGCGCGGGCCGAGGCCGCGGCCGACGACAGTCAGTTCGACATGTTCTCCGATTTCAACGGCCTGCCCGATGCCGAAGCGGCGACCGAGTTCTACCAGCACGACCAGCACTGGTCGAACCGGATGATCTCGGGCGACAGCCTGTCGGTGATGGCATCGCTGGCTGAACGCGAGGGGCTGCGCGGGCAGGTGCAGTGCATCTATTTCGACCCGCCCTATGGCATCAAGTTCAACTCGAACTTCCAGTGGTCCACCACCTCGCGCGACGTCAAGGACGGGGCAAGGGACCACATCACGCGCGAACCCGAACAGGTCCGCGCCTTTCGCGACACCTGGAAGGACGGCATCCATTCCTACCTGACCTACCTGCGCGACCGGCTGACCGTGGCGCGCGACCTGCTGAGCGAGTCTGGCTCCATCTTCGTGCAGATCGGCGACGAGAATGTCCACCGCGTGCGGGCGCTGATGGATGAGGTGTTTGGGATTGACAATTGTGTCAACCAAATATCGTTCGAAAAAACCTCAAGTGACACCGGCCTGTATTTGAACAAGGTGTCTGATTTTATCCTTTGGTATGCGCGTGACACTCAGAAATTGAAGTATCGTCAACCCTTCCGTGAAAAGTCGGTAGGTGGAGAGGGCGCATCACAATATCGAGGCGTTCAACTAGAGAATGGGGAGCGGCGCACTGCAACAAAGGATGAAATCTCCAGTGCGCAGAATGGTGTAAAGTTCTGGGCTCATGGCGACATGAAGAGTCAAAGGCCGCCCGGCAGCTTTCCCGTCAATATCTTCGGAACAAAGGCAGTTCCAGGAAAAGGTTATTGGAAGACGGGCGAGATTGGTATGCGTCGTTTGCTGGCTTCAGATCGCCTAATCCTTATGGGATCAACTCTAAGATATATCCGTTTTTTGGATGATTTTTCTGTTTATCCATTCTCAAACCATTGGGATGATACCATAATATCTGGCTTTGGCCCTGACAAAGTCTATGTGGTCCAGACGCTGCCAAAGGTTATCGAACGCTGCATCCTGATGACCACAGACCCCGGCGATCTGGTGCTCGATCCCACCTGCGGCTCTGGCACCACGGCCTATGTGGCCGAACACTGGGGGCGGCGCTGGATCACCATCGACACCAGCCGCGTCGCCGTTGCACTCGCCCGCTCCCGCCTGATGGGCGCGCGCTATCCCTATTACCTGCTGGCCGACAGCCCCGAGGGGCAGGCGAAAGAAGGCGAGATCACCCGCACCCCGCCGAAAACCACGCCCACCCACGGCAGCATCCGCCAGGGCTTCGTCTACGACCGCGTCCCGCACATCACGCTGAAATCCATCGCCAACAACGCCGAAATCGACGTGATCTGGGATCGGATGCAGCCCGCGGTCGAAGAGGCCATCGCCGCCCTTAACAACGCTCTGCGCGGCCACGCCACCCAATTCAAGGTCGAAACCGGCGGCCGGAAAGGCGCGAAGATCGACTTCACCGCCACCGGCGAGGCCACGCTGCCCTCGGGCGAGCCCGCGCCCGCGGGTGGCCTGATGGAATGGGAAATTCCGCGCGAGGCGCCTGCGGACTGGCCGCAAACCGCAAAACACGCACTGGCCACCTTCTGGGAGGCCCGCATCGCCCGGCAGCGCGAGATCGACGCCAGCATCGCCGCCAAGGCTGATTTCGAATACCTTTACGACAAGCCTTTCCCCGACAAGGCCAAGGCGCGCGTGGCTGGCCCCTTCACCGTCGAATCCCTCTCGCCCCACCGCACGCTGGCCGTGGACTGGGACGACGAGCTGATCGACACCTATGAGGCCGCCGAGGGACGCAGGAAGAAGGCCGAAGCCCCCGCCGACTTCACAGATTTCGCCCACATGATCCTGGAAAACCTGAAAGCCGCTGGCGTGCAGCAGGCGCACAAGGAGGACAGGATCACCTTTACCAGCCTGCACGGCTGGCCCGGCAAATGGGTCGCCGCCGAGGGCACCTTCATGGAAGGCGACACCCAGCGCCGCGCGGGCGTGTTCATCGGCCCGGAGTTCGGCACCGTCAGCCGCCCCGACCTGGTGGCCGCCGCGCGCGAGGCGGGCGACGCCGGATTCGACGTGCTGATCGCCTGCGCCTTCAACTACGACGCGCACAGTTCCGAGTTCGACAAGCTCGGCCGCATCAAGGTGCTGAAGGCCCGGATGAACCCCGACCTGCACATGGGCGGCGATCTGAAGACCACCGGCGCGGGCAACCTGTTCGTGATCTTCGGCGAGCCGGATATCCGCATCACCGATGCAGGCGACGGGATGGTACAGGTGCAGGTTTTCGGCGTGGACGTGTTCAAGCCCCAGACCGGCGAGGTGCAGAGCGAGGGCACCGACGGCATCGCGCTCTGGATGCTCGACACCGACTACAACGAAGAGTCGTTCTTCGTCCGCCACGCCTATTTCCTCGGCGCCAACGACCCCTACAAGGCGTTGAAGACGACTTTGAAGGCGGAGATCGACGAGGAAGCGTGGGAAAGCCTTTATTCGGACACGTCACGGCCGTTTGCGAAGCCGAAGTCTGGCCGGATCGCGGTGAAGGTAATCAACCACCTCGGGGACGAGGTGATGAAGGTGTTTGCGGTGGAGTGATGGCAAACGGGCAACTCAGCGATTCCGACGCCAAAGAGATCATGCGGAAATGGCCGCGTGCTACGAAGGCTCTATTCGGCGGCACAGACGAACGGCCTTGGATTAGGGCGCAACCCAAGACAATCGACAAGCACGCGACAACCCCTTGCTTGAAGCAGGCTGGCAGTGACGTCCTGACAACGCGCCCAGACGGCATGTGGTTTCGAGTTGTCCGCAACCTTCAGGCCGCAGACGTTTTCTGCGTCGAGGTCTGTGGCGGCCTTCAGAACCTCCAAGATAAACGCTCAAGATACGCGCCTTCAACAAGTTCAATGGTCGTTTGGGCGACATCGGATTGGTGGAATGAAGGGATATCGAAGCATATCCCTCGCTGGAAGAAATCCGGCACATACATCAGCCACCTCACTGCTGACACGTTCTTTCCGGTTCGCCACCTCCGTGTCCTATTCGCAGTCGCCGATAAGGATTACGAGGTCTTCAGAGATGGTGGCGTGGCTGCAGCCCATGAATTCTTCATTCCTCATTCTTCACTGGCTTCATTCAACTCTCAAAAAATGCAAGAGTTTCTGCTTCGGACTAGCCCGTTTCAACATTTCTATCTGAACGTGTAGCCATGGAATTCCGGATCGCCGACACCTTCACATCCAGCCTTACGCGCCTCACTGCGCAGGAGCAGAAGGCGGCAAAGACTACCGCATTCGACCTGCAGCTGGATCCGACCTCGAACGGGATGTCGTTCCACAAGCTGGACCGCGCGAAGGACGCGAACTTCTGGTCGGTGCGGGTGAATGCCGACATCCGGATCATCGTCCACCGCACCGCCGCCAGCATCCTGCTGGTCTATGTCGACCACCACGACGACGCCTACAAATGGGCCGAGCGGCGCAAGATTGAGCGGCACCCAACCACCGGCGCGATGCAGCTGGTCGAGGTGCGCGAGCGCGTCGAAGAGGTGGAAATCTTCAAGCGCAGGGTGGAACCGATCAGGCCAGAGCCCTCCGTGCAGCCCGCGCCGCGCCTGTTCGACAATCTGCGCAAGTTCGAGCTGATGGCGTTCGGTGTCCCTGAAGAATGGGTCAACGACGTCCGAAAGGCGACCGAGGACACGCTGTTCGACATAATCGAGCATCTGCCCTCGGAAGCGCAGGAGGCCCTTCTGAAGCTCGCGGTAGGTGAACGGCCGCAGCCGCCCGAACCTGCGCCGGTCGAGGCAGATCCATTTGCCCATCCAGACGCCCAGCGGCGCTTCCGGGTTCTGACCAACGCCGAAGAGCTGAAGCAGGCACTGGACTACCCGTGGGACAAGTGGGCGGTGTTCCTGCATCCGGCTCAGGCCGACCTTGTTCAACGGTCCTTTTCCGGCCCGACCCGGGTCTCGGGCTCGGCTGGGACAGGCAAGACGATCGTGGCGGTGCACCGCGCTGTGCATCTGGCGCGGACGAACACCAGCAGCATGGTGCTGTTGACTACGTTCTCCAAGGCCCTTGCAAACTCACTGCGCAGGAAGTTGGCCAGTCTGGTTGCCGGCGAACCAGCCGTCGCGGATCGGATCACAGTCAAGGCAATACCTGCGGTTGGCTATGATGCCTATTCCGAAAGGTTTGGCCAACCCCAGCTCGCGTCCCCGGCGCTGATCAGATCTCTCGTCACCAAGGCCGCCGCAGAGGTCGACGGTCATCGTTTCTCGATCCATTTTCTCATCGGAGAATGGTCGGATGTCGTCGATGCATGGCAACTGCGCTCATGGGACGAGTATCGGGACGTGTCGCGGCTTGGACGCAAGACGAGGATCGGTGGCAAGCAGCGCGAAACTCTATGGGCTATTTTCGAGAGTGTCCGCGAGGGTTTGGCGGTACGCGGCACTGTCACCTGGTCGGACGTCTTCGGCCGATTGACGGAAAGCATGACGAATGACGGCGCACCGCCTTACGACTTCGCCGTGATCGACGAGGCTCAGGATCTGGCTGTCGCGGAGGCCCGGTTCTTCGCAGCAATGGCCGCCGACCGCGCCGATGGGCTCTTCTTCGCCGGCGACCTTGGCCAGCGCATCTTCCAGCAGCCTTTTTCGTGGAAGGCGCTGGGCCTGGACGTTCGCGGCCGCTCCCACACGCTGCGGATCAATTATCGGACATCCCACCAGATTAGGGTTCATGCTGACCGGCTGCTCCCGGCGACGGTCTCCGATGTCGACGGCAACACCGAAGGCAGACGGGGAACCGTGTCGATCTTTGATGGCCCGCCTCCCACTGTCGCAGCCTGCACCGATTCCGATCATGAAACGCAGACCGTCGGTAGCTGGATCGAGGCTCGGCTCCGAGAGGGCTGCACGCCGAGTGAAGTCGGCGTCTTCGTCCGGTCCGAAGCCGAGTTGAAGCGTGCTCGTGCAGCTGTAAAGGCCGCAGGCGTCCGCGCTGTCGAGCTCAGCGACAAGGTGGAGACCGAAGACGGCGCCGTCGCCATAAGCACGATGCACTTCGCCAAGGGTTTGGAGTTTAGGTCAGTTGTGGTGATGGCGTGCGATGACGACGTGATTCCGCAATTGGATCGCATCGAAACAGTCGCAGACGATGCCGACCTCGAAGAGGTCTACAACACCGAGCGACATCTACTCTACGTCGCCTGCACGCGCGCTCGCGATGACCTGCTTGTTTCGGGTATCGCGCCAGTTTCGGAGTTCGTTGATGACTTCGTGAAAGGAAACTGACTGCCACGTGTATTGGACGGCGCCGGCGTTCAGCCTCGGTCGCGGCCGAGATGAACAGGCCGCTTGCGTCCTCGTGGCCGAACCAGTCCAGAACACCCGCGCATCGGCCAGCGGGCTGGAGGCTTCAAACCCTCACCCCCGATTTTGGCGAATCGCATGTGCATTGCCTGACCTAGGCTCTTCGGCGCGACGGGGAGCGCCAAGAACTGGGACAGGATCTCGTGCGCTTCTTCCTCCATCGCTGTGCTATGCTAGGCCACCCGCACACGCAGGTGGCACTTCACCTCGCCGTCGAGACATCGGATCGTGATGTTCGCCATGGGGTCTTCCGATGTCCTCGCCCGAGACAAGAGCTAATTGCATTGCAATCAAGGTTGTGTCGGGTGCCAATGCCTGGTTTCCTCTGGCAGCGGTGTGAGCGTCCGGCTACTGCACCCGCAACACCTCCCCATCATCCAGCCGCTTGACGTAATCGACTGCCGTGCCGTTCCAGTGATACGCGAAATGCGCGCCTTGGGTCGGGATCGGGATCACGTCGGGCCAGAAGACGGCGATGCACTGACCCTCGGGAAAGCGCACGCTGGGCCAGGTGATGCCGTTCGAGCCAGCCGCACGGCGCTCGGCCCCGAAAATCTGAGACGCGCGGTAGTCGTCGGGGTCCAGCAGATCGGCGCGGCCCGTGGCGTAGTCGAGATCGGTGTCGATCGACCCGATCAGCTCGCGGAATTGCGAGGTCCAGCCGGGCGCTTCGTCCGTGGCGCCCATGAAGCGGGCGTGATGGTGGATGGTCTCGGCAATCGCCACCTCGGTGCGGTCGCCCGCGTAGTAAAGGCCGAAACTGCCATCTGAGAACCGCCCCGGACGGAGCGGCGAACAATGCACGAAGGGCGCCATGACCCAGCTGGCGCCGGGGCCGGTCACGCGCCTGGCGACGGGCACCTTGGACAGATCGCCGATGCTCTCGCGGATGCGCGGGTTGAACTTGGCTTCGGCAGAGGCCAGCGCCTCCCAATCAGCCGGATCGGCGATGTCCTCGAAGAGGTCGATCGGCGGATGGATCGTGCGGATGATGCGGACCGTGCGCGACCAGGTCACGCGGCGGACAGGCACATTCACCAGGCACCCCGTTCGGCGTCGAGATACGCGCGCAGATCGATCAGGTCGGTGATCTCGCCCCGGAGCATGATGTCCAGCGCACTCCGGCCCGCGAATGCGGCGTTCGGCCTGCGGATCCAGGCATAGCCCCGCGCAGGGTCGGTGAAGAGAGTGCGCAGCGCCTTGTGGATCCCCATCAGGATCGCCATGCGCGCGCGCAGGTCGCGGTCGATCCGACCGATATCGCCGGTCTTCCAGCGCGCCCAGGTGCGCTGCGCCATGTCGCCGAGCAATGTGCGGGCTTCGACATCCGTCAGCTCCCAGGCGCGGAACAGGTTGACGGTGGTGCGCGCCAGCGCCGCGGCCTCCTCGTCGGTGATGACGGGAAGGTCGGAGCGTGCGAGGACGGGCTGAACTGTGGCGAACTGCATGGCTTTCTCCTTTGGCATCAATATAGAGATTATGTGCCAAAAGGCAAGTTGGGTCGTGCGGTGCCGGGTCGATCGCCTCCAGCCCTTTTCCCTGTCTTTGCACGCCAGAGCCCTACGCCCCTTGAAGACCTGTTGAGCGAAGCCGGTTTCCGGTTTTCTTGATGGACCCGATCCAGGGCCGCCCGTCGGCCGCCACTCACGGAACGGGGACAGCATGGCAGAAGCAGCTCGGAAACCGGAAGCGATGGCCCGCGGCGCGCGGATGCTGCGCACGGCGCTCGGGCCCGCCATCGCCGGGTTTCTGGAAGACCCGATGATTGTCGAGGTCATGCTCAATCCCGACGGGCGGCTCTGGATCGACCGGCTCTCCGTGGGCCTCTCCGATACCGGCGCCACGCTGTCGCCCGCCGATGGTGAGCGGATCGTGCGCCTCGTCGCCCATCATGTCGGGGCCGAGGTGCATACCGCGCGCCCGCGCGTCTCAGCTGAACTGCCCGAGACCGGGGAACGCTTCGAGGGGCTCCTGCCGCCCGTTGTCACCGCACCCTGTTTCGCGATCCGCAAGCCTGCCGTCGCGGTGTTCAGCTTGGCCGATTACGTCGCCTCCGGGATCATGACCGAGACCCAGGCGGCGTTGTTGCGCGAGGGCGTTGCCGCGCGGGCCAATATCCTCGTGGCGGGCGGCACCTCGACCGGCAAAACGACGCTGACCAATGCGCTCCTGGCCGAGGTGGCCGGATCGTCCGACCGCGTCGTGATCATAGAGGACACGCGCGAGCTGCAATGCACAGCACCCAACCTCGTGGCCCTGCGGACGAAGGACGGGGTCGCCTCGCTTTCCGATCTCGTCCGCTCCTCGCTCCGTCTGCGCCCCGACCGCATTCCCATCGGCGAGGTGCGCGGGGCCGAGGCGCTGGACCTGTTGAAAGCCTGGGGCACGGGTCATCCAGGCGGCATCGGAACCATCCATGCGGGTTCGGCCCTTGGGGCTCTGCGCCGGATGGAGCAGCTCATCCAGGAGGCGGTGGTCACCGTGCCGCGCGCTCTCATCGCCGAGACCATCGATCTCATCGCCGTCCTCTCCGGGCGCGGGGCCAACCGCCACCTCGCCGAACTCGCCCGCGTGGAAGGGCTGGGACCGGACGGCGATTACCGCATCACCCCGGCGGCGCTGCCGACCGGGACGGACACCAACACAGGAGACCTTTCATGACCCGACCCCTCCACCGGCTGCGCGCGCAGGCCGCTCATGCCGTCACCTACGCCACCGTGACCCTCATGCTGGCCGGGCCCGCCCGGGCAGCCGGGTCCTCCATGCCCTGGGAGGCGCCGCTGCAATCGATCCTCGAGTCGATCGAGGGGCCGGTCGCCAAGATCATCGCCGTGATCATCATCATCGTCACTGGCCTGACGCTGGCCTTCGGGGACACCTCCGGGGGTTTCCGTCGCCTGATCCAGATCGTCTTCGGCATCTCCATCGCCTTTGCAGCCAGTTCCTTCTTCCTGAGCTTCTTCAACTTCGGCGGCGGGGCGCTGATCTGATGGACGGGACCTTCGAGCAGTTGGCGGATGTCCCGGGCTTCACCGTCCCGGTGCATCGTGCGTTGACCGAGCCGATCCTGCTGGCCGGTGCGCCGCGGGCCTTCGCGATCCTGAACGGTACGCTGGCCGGGGCCATCGGGCTCGGGCTGCAGCTTTGGGTCGCGGGCATCGTCATCGGCCTTCTGGGCCACGCCGTGGCGATCTGGGCCGCGCGGCGTGATCCGCTCTTCGTCGAGGTCGGGCGCCGGCATCTGCGCCTTCCCGGTCATCTCGAGGTCTGAGGCTGCACCATGATGAACCTCGCGGAGTATCGCCGGAAAGGGACGCGGTTGGCGGATTACCTGCCCTGGGCGGCGCTGGTCGCCCCCGGCGTGGTCCAGAACAAGGATGGCAGCCTGCAGCGCTCGGCCCGGTTTCGCGGTCCCGATCTCGACAGCGCGGTCGCGGCGGAACTTGTGGCTGTGGCGGGGCGCATCAACAACGCCTTTCGCCGCCTCGGGTCCGGCTGGGCGATCTTCGTCGAGGCGCAGCGGGTCGCGGCCGCCGATTATCCCGACAGCCGCTTTCCCGATCCGGCCTCGGCGCTGCTCGACGCCGAGCGTCGTGCGGGCTTCGCCGAGCAGGGGGCGCATTTCCAGTCGGACTATCTCCTGACTTTCCTCTACCTGCCGCCCGCCGAAGAAGCCGCGCGGGCCGAGACCTGGCTCTACGAAGGCCGCGACAAGACCGGCATCGATGCGGGCGAGGTGCTGCGTGGCTTCATTGACCGCACCGACCGGGTGCTGGCGCTCTTCGACGGCATCATGCCCGAATGCCGCTGGATGGATGATAGCGAGACGCTGACCTATTTGCATTCCACGATCTCGACGCAGGCGCACCGTATCCGCGTGCCGGAAACCCCGGCTTATCTCGACGCGCTTCTGGCCGATCAGCCGCTCACCGGCGGGCTTGAGCCGCGGCTGGGGAACGCCCATCTGCGCGTGCTGACATTGTCAGGCTTCCCGACCGCCACCACGCCCGGGATCCTCGATGATCTCAACCGGCTGGCCTTTCCCTATCGCTGGGCGACCCGCGCGATCCTGATGGACAAGATGGAAGCCACGCGGGTGGTCGCCCGCATCCGCCGCCAATGGTTCGCCAAGCGCAAATCCATCGCCGCGATCCTGAAAGAGGTGATGACCAACGAGCAATCGGCGCTGGTCGATACCGATGCCGCCAACAAGGCCGCCGATGCCGACATGGCCTTGCAGGAACTCGGCGCCGACATCGCAGGCGAGGCCTATGTCACGGCGACGCTCATCGTCTGGGATGAGGACCCGCGCCGCGCCGACGAGAAGCTGCGCCTCGTCGAGAAGGTGGTGCAGGGCCGGGACTTCACCGCGATGGTCGAGACGGTCAATGCCGTCGATGCCTGGCTCGGCTCGCTGCCCGGGCAGGCTTACGCCAATGTCCGCCAGCCGCCGATCTCGACCCTGAACCTCGCCCATATGATCCCGCTCTCCGCCCTCTGGGCAGGGGAGGAGCTGGATGCGCATTTCCACGGCCCGCCGCTGCTCTACGGCAAGACCGAGGGCGCGACACCGTTTCGCCTCTCGCTCCACGTGGGCGATGTTGGCCATACGCTGGTCGTCGGTCCCACCGGGGCCGGCAAATCGGTGTTGCTCGCGCTCATGGCGCTGCAGTTCCGCCGCTACCCGGGCGCCCAGGTCTTCGCCTTCGATTTCGG
>Ga0008838_100700_pt1 | contig 25532 bp, 23 predicted proteins | sample HotLakConUCCSL28_FD_62212 | JGI IMG/M metagenome (GOLD analysis project Ga0008838, IMG submission 62212) | Hypersaline microbial mat communities from Hot Lake, Washington, USA - Hot Lake Consortium UCC-SL28 (Hybrid Assembly) | ecosystem: Environmental > Aquatic > Thermal springs > Hot (42-90C) ...
AGCTCGATCGATGACCTCACCCCGATCGAGTTGGAAGGGCTCGACTACGCTCTGACCGAACCCCTCGAACGAGCGGGCTGAAACCAGCAATTCGCTCTCCGGACACGCCGGGGGGATTCATGTCGACTTTTAGGGAAAACCTGAGAGCGTAGCGAGCCCGCTTGCTCGGGTACGCGAATTCGTCTCGCCACATCATGGGCGAATAACAAGGCTCCTGGCTTGCCGAATCTGTGCATCTCGCGCGATGGCAGAACTTCTCCAAATGAGAAAGACTGAGGTTCCGGTAGCGCGCGTGCTTTGGTCGGGGTGCGAGGTCAATCGTCTGCGGCCTGTATGTTCCGGATCAAGATCACGCACCGCGCCGCTTATGTGGCGTGATGTCATGTCGACTACTGAGTAAGCGCAAGGAGCCAACATGAGGACGAGCCAAGGGACTGAACCTTGACGAAGTTCTCGGTTGAACTCGCTGAGGCCTATCGCGCTCACTACGCGGCGCTGTATCGCGTTGCGTACGCGCGACTGTACGGCGCGCACTTGCAGGACCAAGCGGAAGATGTTCTGTCGGCGGTGATCTTGGAACTTCTCGAAAGAGACAACCCGCCCGAGATTCGTAACTGGGAAGCGTTTCTTGTGACGATGGTGACTCGGCGAGCGATTGACCTCGTTCGTTCGGCGGAAGTTCGCCACCGGGACGGGTCACTTGCGGAACTCGATGCAGTACCTGATCACCACGATTCGTATGAAGAAGTTGACAGCGACCTCGACACGCTTGGCGCCATTCGCGCAGCCACTCAAGCACTCGATGAGCTCGACGAGCCGATGCAAACCGTGGCTCGCAAGCATCTCTGGCAAGGCCGCCCGCAAAAAGACATAGCAGCAGAGATGGGTGTGACCCAGGCTCGCATCAGTCAGATCGTGAAGAACGCCAGGTCCGAGATAGCACAAAGGGTGAAGGGGGTGGAGTGATGCGCGAACGCGATAGCAATCCGACGTTTGGCAAGAGCCTGTCGATCGATGCACTACTCGCGGCAGCGGCGGTCGAGCCGCCCGACATTTCCACTGACGCAGGCGCCCGCCTATTGGGGCTCGTGGAGGATCCGCGTCAGCAGCTCGACGGACTCGCAATGAAGCGAGCCCGCCAACGCGCGGGCCTGACTGCCAGCGAGTTGGCGGCACGGCTTGAGTCACGCGGATGGGAGCTCACCGCAGCAGGATTGATGAAGTGGGAAATGCGGTCGGCGGTTGACGTTCCGCCTGCGCTCATCGGAGCGATCGCGCTGACCCTATCCGCGGACGTGAAGAGCCTCACCAGTGAGGTGCCTCAGATCGATGAGCGGATTGCGTCGCTACGATCAGCGCCGCGTTTTCAGGAAGCCGCGCGACGATTCGGTGTTCTGAAGAACCTTTCTAAAGAAGCGGCTGCGCGGGCCCTCGAATCGAGAGTTCTCGCTGCAGTTCACCGCGGTGAAGTGCCCGAGCTGGACGAGACTCTCGCTTCGCTCGAAGAGCTCATGGATGCGCTGGAGCAACAAGCGCGATGAAACTCGACTGGCAGGTAGAGCGCGCGCTCCTGCGCCTATCGCCAAAGCATCGGGAACAGCTCGCGCTCGACCCTCGCTCGACGATTCAGGTCGAACTCGGTCTGGAAGTCAGGGAACTCGGGGTCTCAGTAGGTCGTGAGACCGGTGGCGCGTGCGACGGTATGTCTTTCCTGGACGATGGGGTCTTGCTGTTTCGTCCGTCACCAACGAGTAAGCGGGAAAACTTCACCCTCTGTCACGAACTCGGTCACTGGCTCATCGAACAAGACACCAGGCTCATTGACTGGTTGTCTGACCAACAAGACTCAGCAGCAGTCCTAGAAACGCTTTGCGATCGAATCGCGAAAAGCCTGTTGCTGCCTGCGGACCTCGTAGGTGAGTACGTCACCAACCCCGTTCGTGCTCAGAACGTGGTCGATATGACTAACGACTCGGCAGCAAGCCTGCCGGTTTGCGGGATTGCAGTCGCAGAACGACTGCCCGGCCTTGGTGCCGTTGTCATTATCGATCGCGCGGACAACTCGATTTCGTTCGCAAGTGTGCGGCCTGACGACGATCGCGGTTGGCCCACTGTCTATCCATGGCCAGGCGAACTTGTCGCGACTGGACACTCCATACTCGATCTGGTTGCCGGCGGCTCGATGACCCGTCGTTCGTTCTGGACGAACCGTTGGGGGAACAGGGCCGACTACTTCATTGACGCGGTCGCGAGCGAACGACGTATTTGTGCCGTCTTTTCTGCAGCCGACCTCTGGAAGACGGAGACCCTGCCCTCGCTGGTCGAACACAACTTTGGCACAAGGCTCACTTCGTCCTTTCGATGTTGCGGCATCGAGCAAGATGTGCGCGGGTACCCGTGCAGCCGGTGCGGTCGCGGCTTCTGCCGAAAGTGCGGCAACTGCCGCTGTACCTCCATTGCTGACTTCGAAGGGAAGTGCGTGGAGTGCTTCTCGATCACGCCTGCCCACTTGTTACGTGAGGGCCGTTGCGAACTTTGCGCTTGAACGACTAATGAGTCGGTCACTTGTCTCGACTACTAGATGAGAGCAACGCGAAGAGCGTTCAGTCGGCTCTCGGGTGGGAGGTGAGGACATGGCGAGCAACACGGGACGAGGACACCGAGTCGGTGCCGTCAAGGGTCGAAGTGAGTTCAAGGTCGGCAACGTCTGGTTCAAGCGCGACACCAGCAACGGCCGGATCATGAACGGCAGCTCGAAGCAACACAAGGGCGTCCGGAACGAGAAGTGACGTCGGGGCCGGCGACTTTCGTCGCTGGCCCCATCCCGAACGCGAACCAGGCACAGCGACACCGTACGACTTGGAGTTGACATGGACATCGATAACCACACACCTTCCATCACCCATCTACGCGAGTTCGTCCGCGCCCGACACGGTGGGCTGAAGACACACGTCGCGCAAGATCGAATGCAAGTTTCTGCGCCAAGAGATGACCGGGTGTTCGCGTTCGTCTACGAGAAGCTCATCACTGCGATCGTGAAGTTCGTGCGTGACGGGTGTCGTGGAAGTGCGCTCGAAAAGGCAGCCGAAGAGGCTTCAGACCGAATGAAACCGAGCTACTCGGCCGCGGCTCGTGGCCTGAAGAAACTCATACCCTCGCTCGCGCCGATTGGGGTCAATCGACGACAGCGCAACACCTTGGTCGCCGACAATGAAGGGGTGGGCCTAGTCAGCATTCGAATCCCACTGATCCTTGAGATGCAGGACGGGAGCCGTATCGCGGCGATGATCTACTTCTCTGACAAGGCGCTAACCGAGCCCGAGCTGAGGATTCTCGACACAGCCGTTGCGCTGGCCGCACGAGAAATCGATTCCGACGCGACTCCAGCGATCCTGATGGCGAGAGCCGGACAGATCCGCTGGGTCCCTCGGGACGCCACGAAATCGAACCGGGTGGAGTTTCTGCGTCAAGAGTCTCTCGCCTATCGCGTCGAGTGGGCGGCGGCCGCTTAGCCTTGAGCCCTTCGACCGGAGAGGTCTACTTTCGAGGATATGGATAGGTGGTCTCTAAGCGACAAACAGGTCTATGGCGCTGAGGATGACGACGAGATGGACGCAATCATGGCCGCGATCGATGCAAGGCTCGGGGCCGATGCGGAGACGGAGACCGATCGGGGTGCACCTGGGCTCCGTTGAGCCGAGGGCGGGGGCGCTCTTGCTCCGCGGAAGTACGGTGCAGAGTCGCACAACTCCGGGCGAGCTGGAGGGGTGGTCCCGGCTGGGCGTGGGCTAATCCGGAAAAAAGTTCCATTATGTGACCGAAAACGCGAGTGAATCGACGTTTGCCGCGCACATACCTGGCATGAACACCCATGCTGCCGAGACCGGGACCGCGAAACGCCGCGTCGTCCCGGCCGAAAAGCACGGTACCTGGTCGGGCTACGCCTACTACCGGTGCCGCTGCCCCGAGTGCGTCGAGGCTTCACGGACCTACGCAGCCGCGCGACGAAAGGGCGAGGACACTCCGGCGGAACTTCTCACCCCGCCGCCGACTCCGGCACACGGAACACGCGCCCGCTTCGGGCGAGGCTGCAGATGTGAGGAGTGCCGAGTTGCGGGCTCGACGGCAAGAGTCCCTCTGGGAGTGCCCTCGACGATGCGCAGGTACAGGTACCGCATCGAGCCGTCTGCTGACGTCGCCGCGAAGTTGAACAGAGTATTCGGTGGAACACGCTGGGTCCACAACGCCTTCATCGCCGCCGCGCGAGAAGCGCACGCGGCGGGTCTGCCGTATCTCACCGGCTACGACGGTTGCAAGAGGATCGTCACCCAGGGACGCGCGAACCCCGAAACTGCCTGGCTGGCAGAGTTGCCGTCGAACACGCTGCGTGCCTCCGTGATGCAGGCGGCCGATGGCTACATCGCGTTCTTCAACTCAATCAACGGCAAGCGGCGGGGACCGCGGATGGGGCCTCCCCGCTTCAAGAAGAAGGGCCACCGAGATACGGCCGAGTTCGGCAGGGGCGCCTTCGGTATCCGCGGTGGGTGGGAGAACACGGGCGCCGCCGGCGGTCGCCTGCGGTTGGCGAAGATCGGTCTCGTCAGCGTCAACTGGCACCGTCCTTCGCCGTCAGAGCCGTCGAGGGTGACCATCGTCCGCGAACCAGACGGCAGCTATTGGGCTTCGTTCATCGTCGAGGTAGCGAAGCGACCAACCATCCCCGTGAAGGCCCGCACCGCTGCGATCGATCTCGGCCTTACCTCTTATGCCGCCATTGTCTACTCCGACGGCACTCGGGAAAAGATCGACAACCCACGCTTCCTGCGACAGGCCGAGCGCAAGCTCGCCAAGCTGCAGAAGACCCTCAGCCGAACGGTGAAGGGAAGCAAGAACCGCGAGAAGGCACGTTTGAAAGCCGCGCGAGCCTACAAGCGGGTCGCGAACCTCCGACGAAACCATGCTCGGCAGCTGGCCGCACGACTGATCCGCGAGAACCAAGCGGTAGTCGTCGAGTCGTTGAACATCCGTGGCATGGCAGCCGGTCGGCTCGCGAAGTCGATCAGCGACGCAGGCTGGGCCTTGTTCCTCCAGGCCTTGGCCAGCGGCGCTGAACATCACGGACGCGAGATCACTGTCGCGCCCGCCGCGTTTCCATCGAGCCGCACCTGTTCGATCTGTGGAGTGAATTCGGGCAAGAAGAACCTTTCGATTCGGGAGTGGGTCTGCGAATGCGGTGCCCACCTCGATCGAGACTGGAATGCAGCAACGAACCTCTTGATGCTCGCCGCGAGATCCGCGGAGAGTCAAAACGCCTGTGGACGTGACGTCAGACTCCAACTCGCTTCGGCGAGCGGAGCTACCGCGGAAGAAGCAGGAACCCTCCGGAGCCCCAGTGTTACCGCACCCGCGGGAGCGCTGTAGGCAGACGGACGTTAGCCTGTAGAAGGCTGACGGAGATAAGGACGGAAATCCGCGTAGCCACTGGCATCGCGCGGGTTACCAGAATCCCTCGCAACGCCACAGCGTTGCTCCGGCGTGAGCACTGCTGGGGTCGCCCGCCTGCTGGGCGCCGCGCGGCTGATCGCTCCGTCGTGACGGCAAGTGGAATCGCGCCGAGAGTGGGCGCCGACACCTCGACTCTCGTCTCAGGTGTGGACAACTCAGGGGCGACTACATATCGCTCCGCTAGCATTGCTAGCAGGAGGTGGGCATGGCTACGTTGACGATTCGGAATCTTCCTGAGCCCGTGCGTCGTTCACTCAAGGAGCGCGCCGCGGCGCACAACCGCTCCATGGAGGCAGAAGTCCGTCTGATCCTCGAGGAGGTCGTCTCCGCGCGTCCAGACTTTGTTGGCAACTGGATCACGGCGACCGCACCTCTTCGCGGCGGCTTCACGGTGCCCGCGCGGACGCCTGCGCGCGCCGTCGAACTGTCGTGATCGTTCTCGATACGAACGTCCTTTCGGAGCCCCTGCGGCTCCATCCCGACGACCGTGTTCTCACCTGGCTCTCTGCCCACTCCGACGGCATCGCGCTCACCGCGATCACGGTCGCGGAGCTGCGATATGGAGCGCTCCGGCTTCCTCAAGGCGGTAGGCGGTCTGCGCTCATTGTCGCCATCGATGACCTCATTGAATCCGCGAGCGATCGCGTGCTCCCCTTCGATTCTGCTGCCGCTGAGGTCGCCGGACAGCTCCGGGTGGACCGGGAATCTGTGGGACGAGTGGTCAGCGAGGAGGACACGATGATCGCCGCGATCTGCCTGGCTGGCGGGCACGAGCTCGCGACCCGCAACTCCCGTGATTTTGACGACACCGTGCTGACGCTGCACGACCCCTGGGGTGAGTAGTCACGTTGCGCTCGCCGTGCGAGAGGATGGACGCATGACCGACAGCCGCCTCGCCGTCATCGTTCTCGCCGCCGGGCAGGGCACACGCATGAAGTCGCGCACCCCGAAGGTGCTGCACCCGCTCGCCGGTGTGCCGCTCATCGGTCACGTTCTCGCGACCGCCCGCGCCCTCCACCCCGCGCACGTCGTTGCCGTGGTGCGTCACGAGCGCGACGCGGTCGCCGCCGCGATCGCTGAACTGGATGCCGAAGCGATCATCGCCGATCAAGACGAGATTCCCGGCACGGGCCGAGCAGTCGAGGCGGGCCTGGCCGCGCTGCCCGACGACTTCGACGGCGACGTGCTCGTCGTCTCGGGCGACGTGCCGTTGCTCGACGCCGAGACCCTCGCCTCCCTGCTCGCACGGCACCGCGGGGCCGAGGCCGCCGCGACCGTCCTCAGTGCGGTGCTCGACGATGCGACCGGGTACGGCCGCATCGTGCGCGACCCCGCCGGGGCGCTCGACCGCATCGTCGAGCAGAAGGACGCGACCGACGAGGAGCGCGCGCTCACCGAGATCAACTCGGGCACCTATGTCTTCCGCACGGCTCCGCTGCGGGACAAGCTCGCCCTCGTGTCGACCGACAACGCGGCGCAAGAGAAGTACCTCACCGACGTCATCGGGCTGTTGCGCGGCGACGAGCACCCTGTCGCGGCCCTGCCGGCCGGCCAGAGCTGGATCGTCGCCGGCGTCAACGACCGCGTGCAGCTCGCCGACGCCGCCCTGCGCCTCAACCAGATGATCGTGCGCGGCTGGCAGCTCGCCGGCGTCACCATCAGCGACCCCGCGAGCGTGTGGATCGACCGCACCGTCACGCTCGAGGAAGACGTCGAGATCCTGCCCGGCACGCAGCTCAAGGGGGCGACGACGATCGCGCGCGGCGCCGTCGTCGGCCCCGACACGACCCTCACCGACTGCGAGGTGGGCGAGGGCGCGCGCGTAAGCCGCACCGACGGCACCCTCGCCGTCGTCGGAGCGGGCGCATCCGTCGGCCCCTTCGCCTACCTGCGCCCCGGCACCCAGCTCGCGGCAGACGGCAAGATCGGCACCTTCGTCGAGACGAAGAACGCCGTCATCGGGCTGGGCAGCAAGGTGCCGCACCTCAGCTACATCGGCGACACGACCGTGGGCGAGGGCAGCAACATTGGGGCGGGCACCATCACCGCCAACTACGACGGGGTGAAGAAGCATCGCACCGAGGTCGGTGCCCACGTGCGCACGGGCTCGCACAACGTCTTCGTCGCCCCCGTTAGTATTGGCGACGGAGCGTACACGGGAGCGGGAACGGTCGTCCGCAAGGATGTTCCGGCTGGCGCCCTGGCCGTGAGTCATGCACCGCAGCGCACTGTTCCGCGGTGGGTGGCGGTCAATCGGCCGGGGACGGCTGCGGCGGAGGCGGCAGCGGCCGCGTCCGGGGCGGACGACAACCAGGCGACCCAGTAGGCGACCAGCACACGACAAGTCGCGCAACGCGGCGGAAGGCGGGCAACCAGTGGCCAGCATCAAGATCACCGGCCAGAAGCGCCTCGTCATCGTGTCAGGGCGCACGCACCCCGAGCTCGCCGAGCAGGTCGCCGAGTACCTGCAGACTGACGTCGTGCACACCGACGCTCGCACCTTCGCCAACGGTGAGATCTATGCGCGCTACGACGAGAGCGTGCGCGGCTGCGACGCCTTCGTGCTGCAGTCGCACGCCAAGCCCATCAACGAGGCGCTCATGGAGCAGCTCATCATGGTGGACGCCCTCAAGCGGGCCAGCGCTAAGCGCATTACCGTCGTCGCACCCTTTTATCCGTACTCGCGCCAAGACAAGAAGGGGCGCGGGCGCGAGCCGATCAGTGCGCGCCTGGTGGCCGATTTGTTCAAGGCCGCCGGCGCTGACCGCATCATGAGCGTCGACCTGCACGCCGCCCAGATTCAGGGCTTCTTCGACGGCCCCGTCGACCACCTGTTCGCGATGCCCGTTCTGCTCGAGCACTTCCGCGCGCAGCTCGACGCCGAGACCCTCACCGTCGTATCACCCGACATGGGTCGCGTGCGCGTCGCCGACATCTGGAGCCAGCGACTGGATGCTCCGCTCGCGATCATCCACAAGCGACGTGACCCGATGGTGCACAACCAGGTGACCGTGCACGAGATCGTCGGAGACGTGAACGGCCGCGTCTGCCTGCTCGTCGACGACATGATCGACACGGGCCGCACGATCGTGAAGGCCGCCGAGGCGCTCAAGAAGGCCGGCGCCATCGGCGTCGTCGTTGCGGCGACGCACGCGATCCTCAGCGATCCGGCCTTCGAGATACTGCAGGACGAGTCGATCGATCAGGTCGTCGTGACCGATACTCTGCCCGTGCCGGCGGACAAGCGCTGGGATCGCCTCACTGTGCTGCCGATCGCGCCGCTCCTGGCCCGCGCCATTCACGAGGTGTTCGACGACGGGTCGGTCACGTCAATGTTCGACGGCGCTGCGTAACTCTCTACTCTTCTCTCGAGTGCGTGCGATCTTCACGAGTGCACGCGTACTTTCGCGTGTGACCGTGACAAACCCGTGAACTCGACGGGTGGTTGAGGGTCAGAAGGTGGTTGAGGGTCACACGTCGAGCAGCTCGCGGATGCACGCCTCGAAGACCTCGTGGTGAGCATCCACGTCTGACAGGCTCGTCATGGGTGCCATGAGCGCCATGTTGTGGAATGGCGTGAGCATGATGCCGCGGTTCACGAGGTGGAGGTGCAAGAAATCTTCAAGCTCGCCTGCACAGTTCGACTATTCATAGGTTGGTGTTGCAGGGAACGAGACGTTCAGCTGCCAGCAATTTGAGGAGTTCCCTGCTTTTGATTGCAAGGACGAAATCGATCGGTTAGCGTTGTCAACTAGGTAGACAGACCGCTCTACTCACGCTGAAAGTAAGGAGTAAGAATGCGCGTCTCAACTGTAGCCCGACCTGCGATTCTGGCGCTCGGGTTGACTTTCGTGATCACGGGTTGTGCGCCTACTACTGCGAATTCCGGCGGCTCGGTCGAGAGGCTCGAGCCCGTTCTCGCGTTCGATGGTCAGATCCTCGAGGATCATAAGGCCGCGGAGTTTCGAGAAAATTCCGCGCCGCTTGATCCCGACATGGTCGAGTTCGCTGAGAACGAAAGACTTTCCGCATTCGAAGCCTCATCGCGGGCGGAGGAGCTAGCCGACGAGTATCAGGTTGGGGAGCCCCTTTCAGAATCGGATCTTGAGTTCGTTCGCGCATACCTGGTTCCCGCTTCGGCCGGCACCGAGCGACTCCAGGAGGAGCCGGTTGTGGCTACCGCGCTCTATGAAGAAGACTCGCTACAGACGGAACTTGCCTTGGTGAACGGCCAATCCTGGACGTTCTCCCAATCGCAGCGGAGCGGTGCCGGAACCACGGCGGCGACGCAAGGCTCTGCGACCATCAATATCGGCTTCGTCGATCACACGTGGACTGCTGGCTGGACCGCGAAACGCATATCAGGTGCACTTCTCACCACGATGGTGAGCAATCTGCAGGTCCAGCTGTACGGAGCAGTTGCCGCGCCACCGTACGTCGGCCTGATCACCAACTGGTCACGCAGCGCCACTGCGACAGGGGTGCAGAGCACCTACTTCTCCAGGAACGGATCAGCCGTTGGAGCCGTGGCGTACTACAACATGTCAGGAAACACCGTCTTCAACACCACGCAAGGATCGTTTCAGATCGGCTACTGACGCTGGTTAAAGGAAGGGAATGGGGATTCCGAAGTGCCCGAAGTAGTCGCTGGTTGGTACCTCCCGGGGTTGATTGTCGTTGTGCTGGTGCTCTTGGCACTGGCTTACCTGGTCGCGATGACGACGCGCGCGCTCGTTCGCCGAGTTCGTCGGCGGCAGGCTGCCAATGGATCAACTTCGGGCGGAACGCCCACACGAAGTCGAGGGTGAGTCCGCCCGCGCAGTTTGCTTCAGAATGACGTGCGCTGCGCCCGCCATGGCGTGGCCGAAAATGCCGAACGCTTGATCACGGGATGGCTGTTCCCGCGCTCCCGACCAGTTCGCGGATGCACGCCTCGAATACCTCGTGGTGAGCATCCACGTCTGACCGGCTCGTCATCGGTGCCATGAGCGCCATGTTGTGGAACGGCGTGAGCATGATGCCGCGGTTGGCGAGGTACAGGTGGATGAAGTCTTCTAGCTCGCCGTCGGCTGCCTCGGCCGCGAGCGTGCCGTTGAGCGGGTAGGGGCGTGCGAAGCGGTACTCGGCCCGCGCCCCGAGTTGGTTGATCGCCCACGGCAGGTCGTAGCGGTCGAAGAGCGCGTTGACGCCGTCCGTGAAGTACGTCGCCGTGTCGATCATGTGCGCGAAGGCCTCGTCGGTGAGCACGTGCTCGAGCGTCGCGCGCATCGCGGCGACCGAGAGGGGGTTGCCGGCGAGGGTGCCGCCGACTCCGCCCATGTCGACGAGGTCGAGGTCGGTGCGGGCGAGGGCGCGCTCGGCGAACTCGGCTGACAAGCCGTAGGCCCCGGTCGGGATGCCCCCGCCGATCGACTTGCCAATGATCACGATGTCCGGCTCGAGGTCGTAGGCGGTCGTCATGCCGCCAGGCCCGGCCGAGAAGGTGTGTGTCTCATCGATGATGAGGAGCGCGTCGTACTGGCGCGTGAGCTCTCGCACGCCCTCGAGGTACCCCGGCTCGGGCAGCACGATGCCGATGTTGGTCAGGGCCGGCTCGATGAGAACTGCCGCGACATCGCCGTGCGCGAGGGCTCGCTCGAGACCGGGCAGGTCGTTGTACTCGGCGGCACGCGAGGTCTCGGTCACCTCGACGGGAGCGCCGACGTTGCCGGGGCGCGACATGCCCTCGCCGTCGGGGCCGACGACGACGAGAGACTCGTCGACCGAACCGTGGTAGCAGTACGAGTGGAAGACGATCTTCGGTTTTCCGGTCAACGCGCGTACGAGTCGAATCGCCCAGCGATTCGCATCCGTCGCCGTCAAGGAGAAGCTCCAGCGGTCCATGCGGAACCGGCGCGATAGTTCGGCGCCGACCCACTCGGCGTCTTCCGTCGGCAGCATGGTCGTGAGCCCACCCTGCTCACTGATGCGGCGGGTGACAGCGTCCACCACGGCGGGGTGCGAGTGCCCGGCCATCGAGCCGGTGTCACCGAGGGCGAAGTCGATGTACTCGTGACCGTCGATATCCCACACGCGATTGCCCTGCGCGCGGTCGAGGTAGATCGGGAAGGCGCCCGACTTCTTGTTCATCCACGTCATGGGCACGCGGCCGAAGAGGTGCTCAGCGCGTGCGTAGGCGGCCTGCGACTTCGGGCGCGCGGCGGCGAAGGCGGCCTGCTCGCGCTCGGTGAGCTCGGCCAGTCGGGTGCGATCGATCAGGGTCATGCCCCCTATTCTCGCCCCTGCATGCCGTGAGCGTGATGCGCGTGCGAGCACTGACTACAGGCGTGTGGCGGGCACGAGGCGCGGGGGCCCCGGGATGAGCCCGAGCAGCGCCACGCGCACCTCGCCCGTGGGGGCGAGCGCGTAGCAGTTCCAGCCGATCGTGTCGGCTGAACCCAGTTCGAACGCGACGCGCGAGGGTGTTCGATCGTTGGCGTAGAAGTTCACGGCGATGCGGCACGAGCGTTCCGCGGTGGACTGCGCGACGCCCCACGCCGTGAGCGCTCCGGGCACAATCATCGCGAGCATGGTGACGAGTGCGACGGCGCGCATGAGGCGGCGGCGGCGCTGCCAGGGCGCGGGCGCGTCGTCGTCGGGCTCCCAATCGGCGTGGTCACCGTCGTCGGGGTTCCAGTCGTCGAGCTCGCGAGGGTCGTTGTGGGTCATCCCCACCAGTGTCGCACCCGCCCTGCGCAGTTCCCTGCTTGCCGTTCGAGACTGGCCGGTTCCTGGTCGTCGCACGCCGATAGGGTGGCGAGCGTGAGCCAGCCCTCGACCTCGCCGCCCGCTCCCGCCCCCGGTCTCGCCCGTCAGCTCGGCGTCGTGGGCGCCGTCGGCATCGGGCTCGCCTCGATGATCGGCGCGGGCGTGTTCTTCGTCTGGTCGCCCGCGGCCGCGGCCGCCGGCGCGGGCGGTCTGCTCATCGCCCTTCTGATTGCGGCGGTGATCGCGACCCTCAACGCCTTCAGCTCGGCGCAGCTGGCGATGGCGCACCCCGTTTCGGGTGGTGCCTACTCGTTCGGTCGGCGCTGGGTCGGCCCGTGGACGGGGTTCACGGCCGGCTGGCTGTTCGTGACTGGCAAGACGGCCTCGGCGGCGGCGATCGCGTCGATCGCGGCCGCCTACCTGTGGCCCGAGGCGCGGGTTCCTCTCGCGGTCGGGCTGCTCGTCGTGTTTGCCGGGCTCAATATGACGGGCATCCGCGCGACGGCGCGCGTGTCATTCGTCATCGTGACGGTCGTGCTCTTGGGGCTTGTCGGGATGCTCGTCACGGCATATGCCGACCCGCAGCCGGTGGCGCTCGCCCTCGATGTCACGCCTACGACGCCGCTGGGAGTGCTGCAGGCTGCCGCTCTGCTGTTCTTCGCCTTCGCGGGGTACGCCCGCATGGCGACGCTGGGTGAGGAGGTGCGTGACCCGCGGCGCACCCTGCCGCGCGCGATCCTGCTGGCGCTGGGCATCGTGCTCGCCCTGTACGCGGTACTGGCGATCACGCTGACGAACCAGTTCACGTCGGGGATGCTCGCCGCGAGCACCTCGCCCCTCGCCGACCTGCTCGACGCCCAGTGGAAGCCCCTCGTCGCGGTGCTCGCGGGTGTCGCGTGCCTGGGCTCACTCACCGCCATCTTGGCGGGCCTCAGCCGCACGTCGCTCGCGATGGCGCGGGAGCGCGACCTGCCCGGTGCGCTCGCGCACGTGTCGCCTCGCACGCACGCTCCCATCGTGGCCGAGGGTGTCATTGCTGCGGTCGCGATCGTCATCGTGCTGCTGCTCGAACCCGCGCAGCTGTTGGCCGCCTCGAGTGCGGCGGTTCTGCTCTACTACGCGATCGCGCACCTGTCGGCCCTGCGGCAGGAGGCCGAGCACCGCTGGCAGCCCCGCGTCGTCGCTGGTGTCGGGCTCGCCGGCTGCGTACTGCTCGTGGCGACCCTGCCGTGGCCGTCTCTCGTGGGCACGGCGGTGCTGCTGGCGACGGGGCTGTTGTTGCGGCTCATCGCTGTGCGGGTGCGGGTGCGGGTGCGGGGCGCGGGAGCGGCGGCTGCGTCGGAGTCGGCGTCTGCGTCGAGGCCAGCGGCGGGGGAGGACGCATGACGGCGCGCGTCACGGTGACGGGTGAGCCCACCCTGGGCGGCGCCTACCCGGTGAGTGCGTTCGCCGCGCAGGCGGTCGGCGCGGTGGGTCTGGCGCTCGCCGAGCTGGCCGCTGATGAGCCGGCGGCTGCCAGGGTGGACCGTTCGCACGCCGAGAGCGCTGCACCGGTCGTAGTGGACGGCCCTCTCGCGGACGCCTGGTTCACCGCCGCCGTGCGACCTCGGGAGCCGCTCGCTTCGCCCTGGGATGAGCTCGCCGGCGACTACCGCACGGCTGGCGGCTGGATTCGCCTGCACACGAACGCTCCCCACCATCGCGCGGCGGCACTGGCGGTGCTCGGGGTGCCGGAGCCCGCCGCCCGCGCGGCCGTGGCCGCGGCGGTCGAGCGGTGGAACGGTGAGGAGCTGGAGACGGAGGTCGCGATTGCGGGCGGGTGCGCTGCGGTCATGCGGTCCGTCGGGCAGTGGGCGCGGCATCCTCAGGGGGTGGCGGTGGCCGCGGAGCCGCTCGTCGCGTTCGAGCGGCTGGAGTCGGGGCGGCCGTTCCCGGCGGGTGTCGCCGAGCGTCCGCTCGCGGGGGTGCGCGTGCTGGACCTCACGCGCGTGCTCGCCGGCCCGGTGGCGACGCGCACGCTCGCGTTGCTGGGCGCTGACGTGCTGCGAGTGGATCCGCCCGAGTGGGCCGAGCCGGAGCTCGAGCCGGATATGACGCTCGGCAAACGGTGCACACGCCTCGACACCGACGATGTCGACGACCGTGCTGAACTGCTCGCCCTGCTCGCCGAGGCCGACATCCTCGTGCACGGCTACCGGCCGGGCGCGCTCGAGTCGATGGGCCTTGATGCGGCAACCCGGCAACGGGTGCGGCCGGGCCTCGTGGAGGTGCAGATTGACGCGTACGGCTATTCGGGCCCGTGGGCGGGGCGGCGCGGCTTCGACAGTTTGGTGCAGATGTCGACCGGCATCGCCGAGCTCGGGATGCGGCAGGCAGCGGCCGACGTTCCGGTACCACTGCCCGTGCAGGCCCTCGATCACGCCACGGGGTGGTTCGCAGCGGCAGCCGCTCTGCGCGCGGTCGCGCTCGCGCGTCGCACGGGTGCGGGGTCGGTGAGTCGGCTTTCGCTCGCGCGCACCGCGTTCGAGTTGCAGTCGCTGCGCGACGCCGCGCTCGACTCGCAGGGCTCGCCGGCCGAGGCCCCGGTCTTCCCCGCGTCTCCCGCCCCCGAGTCGCTCCCGGGTCGCACGATCGACACGGTGTGGGGCGAGGCTCTCGTGCTGGATGCTCCACTGCACGTGCCGCCCGTGCGCATCGAGACCTTCGTGGCGCCGCGCCCGCTGGGCGCGGACGAGCCGGGGTGGCAGTCCGACGTGGATGAGGCGCTGCCAGCGCGCCGCACGGGACCGACGGCGGACTCGGCGGGCGAGGCGACGGCCGTGCTCGGCGCCGGTCGAACGATCGCGTGGGCGGTCGTGAGCGCGGCGCTCGTGTGGGGACTGCAGGGCGTGGTGGGGCTGCTCGGCTCGCTCGCCCTGGGCGGAGCCCCGCAGCTCTACTTCTGGACGCAGCCGGAGTGGCTCGCGGGCTCGGCCGCGCAGGCTGCCGCGCTCACGGGCGCCTGGTACGCCGCCTCGCGGCTCGTCACCGTGGCCCCCGCGGTGGCTCTCACGACCCTCGCGGGCTACGCGGCGAGCATCCTCGTGACCGCGACGGCGGGGGCGCTGCGCGTGGGGCAGCCGATCACGGTCGAGTCGTTCGCGACGGTGCTCGTCGTGTCGCTCTCCACGGGAGCCGCGCTCGTCGCGCTGCTCCTTCCCGGGCTCCTGCTCTTCACCCGCTGGTTCGTCGGCCGCGTAAGCGGCGACCAGTCCCTCGCCCGGGCGAAGTACTCCCGCACGGAGTCGTAACCGCAAGGTCGAGCGGATTCCGCGGAGCGCAGCGACCGCGCTCGGTGCGTGGTGGCGGGGTCGCGCCGCAGTAGCGGCGGCGCGACAGCAGGCACAGGCCTCAGTGCGCGTCCTGCGCACCAACCTCGCTGCGGTCGCCGCTCCACAGCGTGTGGAAGGTGCCGTCCTTGTCGATGCGCTGGTAGGTGTGGGCGCCGAAGAAGTCGCGCTGCCCCTGCACGAGGGCGGCGGGCAGGCGGTCGGCGCGGAGCCCGTCGTAATAGGAGAGGGAGGAGGCGAAGGCGGGAGTGGGGATGCCCGCGAGCGCGGCACCCGCGATCACCCGACGCCACGACGGCAGTGCGCCACCGATGGCGTCGGCGAAGTAGGGGGCGGTGAGCAGCGCGACGAGGTCGGGCTGCTCGGCGTAGGCCTCGGTGATGCGGCCCAGGAAGCGCGCGCGGATGATGCAGCCGGCGCGCCAGATCTTGGCGATCTCGCCCTTCTGGATGTTCCAGCCGAACTCGTCGGCACCCGCGACGATCGCGTCGAACCCTTGGCTGTAGGCGATGATCTTGGAGGCGTAGAGCGCGCGCCGAACATCCTCGACGAAGGCGTCACGGTCGGTGACCGGCCACTCCTCGACGGCTCCGGGCAGGGCGGCCGCTGCCGCACGCTGCGTGGGCTGGGAGGAGAGCGAGCGGGCGAAGACCGCTTCGGCGATGCCGCTCACCGGCACGCCTAGGTCGAGGGCGCTCTTGACGGTCCAGGCTCCGGTGCCCTTGGCGCCCGCCTGGTCGAGGATGACATCAACGAGGGGCCTGCCGGTCTCGGCGTCGACCTGGCGCAGCACTTCGGCGGTGATCTCGATGAGGTAGCTTTCGAGCTCGCCCGTGTTCCACTCGGCGAAGACGTCGGCGATCTGGGCGGGCTCCATGCCGCCGACGCGGCGCAGCAGGTCGTAGGCCTCGGCGATGAGCTGCATGTCGGCGTACTCGATGCCGTTGTGGATCATCTTGACGAAGTGACCGGCGCCATCGGTGCCGATGTGGGTGACGCAGGGCTCACCCTCAGCGACGGCGGCGATGGACTCAAGGATCGGCTGGAGGGTGACCCACGCCTCGGCCGAACCACCGGGCATGATCGAGGGGCCGAGCAGCGCGCCTTCCTCACCGCCCGAGATACCGGCGCCGACGAAGTTGATGCCCGTTTCGCGCACCGCCTTCTCGCGGCGGATCGTGTCGGTGTACAGCGCGTTGCCGCCGTCGACGATGATGTCGCCCGGCTCGAACACCTCGGTGAGGGCATCGATGACGGCGTCGGTGCCGCGACCGGCCTGCACCATGATGATGGCGGTGCGCGGTGTCTGCAGGGATGCCGCGAACTCGGCGTAGTCGGCGGCGGCGATGAAGCCGGCTTCGGGATGCTCGCTGAGCAGCGTCTCGGTCTTCTCGTAGGAGCGGTTGTACACGGCGACCGTGTTGCCCTCGCGGCTGGCGAGGTTGCGCGCCAGGTTGGAGCCCATGACGGCGAGTCCGACGACTCCGATGTTGGCGATGGGCTGGGTCACGGGTGGCTCCTGCGAGGTGTGGGGCGCGGCACGCGCGCGATGGTCGGGGGTGGCGTCACGACGTCGACCAGCCTAGAGCCTCCGCTTTCCGCGCCCTCGATGCGCCCGGTAGCGTGAGGGCATGACCTCCACCGCACCCATCGTCGTGACCGCCTACTTCTCGCCGAAGCCGGAGGCGCGCGCCGCCGTGCTCGACGTCCTCCACGCCGCGATTCCCCGTGTGCACGAGGAGCCCGGCTGCGAGCTGTACGCGATCCACGATGCTCCCGACGGCACCATCGTGATGCTCGAGAAGTGGACGAGCGAGGCCGAGCTCGACGTGCACGGCACGAGCCCGGCGGTCGTCGACCTCGTGGCGGCGCTCGACGGTCTCCTCCTCGAGCCGGTCGCGGTGACACGCCTGACGCCGCTGCCCGTCGGCGATGCACAGCGGGGCGCGCTCTGACCGGTTCCGCACGGTCGGAACAGTCGCCACTCGACACCCCTATAGCGGTCGTGCTCATGGGGGTCTCCGGCGCGGGCAAGACCACGGTCGGGCTCGCCGCTGCCGCGAGTGCCGGGGTGCGGTTTCTCGACGCCGACGACCTGCACAGCGCCGCCAACGTCGCGAAGATGACGGCGGGCATGCCCCTCACCGACGCCGATCGCGAACCGTGGCTGGATGCCGTGGCCGCCTCCCTGCGCGACGACGGCCCCTGCATCATGGCCTGTAGTGCTCTGCGCAGGTCGTACCGTGACCGACTGCGGCAGGGTGCACCGCGCACCGAGTTCGTGCTCCTGCGTGCGACGAGGGAGGTGCTCGCCGAGCGCCTCGCCACCCGGGCGGGCCACTTCATGACCGAGCAGCTGCTCGACTCGCAACTGGCGACCCTCGACGACCCGGAGGACGACGAGGTCGTCATCGAGATCGACGCCGCGCGCAGCGTGGAGTCTCTGGCGCAGGAGATCGCCGCGGTGTTCGCGCGCCCCACCCTCGGGTAGACTGATCGACGGACTTCGGCGAGGGAGCGTGCTACACGCTCCGTGATCGACGCGGTGGGCAAGGCAACAGGTCTTTCCTCACGCGCTCGCGCGTTCGAGACGACACCACAGACCGGGCCACGTGCCCACCGATGCAAGGAGATTCACCATGGCTGAGAAGAACAAGCTCGTCGCCGAGGAGCGCACCTCCTTCGGCAAGGGCGCGGCTCGCAAGCTGCGTGCCGCCGACAAGATTCCCGCCGTCATTTACGGCCACGGCACCGAGCCGCGCCACGTCACGTTGCCCGGCCACGAAACCGCGCTTCTGCTGCGCAAGTCGAACGTCATCGTGACGCTCGACATCGAGGGCGACAAGCAGCTCGCGCTTGTCAAGGACGTGCAGAAGGATCCGGTGCGCCAGCTCATCGAGCACATCGACATGATCGTCGTGCGCAAGGGCGAAAAGGTGACGGTCGACGTGTACGTGCACCTCGAGGGCGAGTCGGCCCCCGGCACGATCGCCATGGTCGACCACAACACGCTCACCGTCGAGGCCGAGGCCACGCACATTCCCGAGTCGTTCACGGTGTCGATCGAGGGCCTCGAAGAGGGCAGCCAGATTCACGCCTCCGACGTCGAGCTGCCCGACGGCACGACTCTGATCACCGACCCCGAGGCGCTCGTCGTCAACATCACCATTCCGCGCGCGACGGCTGCGGAGGATGACGAGGAGACTGGGGGCGACGACGAGGCAGAGGGCGCCGCGGGCGGTTCTGAGGAGTCGAGCGACGACGAGTCGACCGAGTAGCGACCGCCTCGCCCCCGCGCCATGTTCGGTCTCTCGCGTCGAGCGCAGTCGACCGTGGCCGATGAGAACACCTGGCTGGTAGCCGGGCTCGGTAATCCCGGGCCCGGCTACGCCGGTAATCGGCACAACATCGGCGCGATGGTTGCTGACGAACTCACCAGGCGCCTCGGTGCGCGCTCCAGTCGGCACCGCACCACGACCATGCTCGCCGAGGGGCGGGTGCGACCGGGTGGCCCCAAGCTCGTGGTCGTGCGACCGCTCAGCTATATGAACACCTCGGGTGGGCCGGTCTCGAGCGCCGCCGCCTATTTCGGTATCCCCGCTGAGCGCACGATCGTCGTGCACGACGACCTCGATCTGCCGTTCGAGACGATCAAGCTCAAGGCCGACGGTGGGCACGGCGGCCAGAACGGGGTGCGCGACGTCATCAAGGCTCTCGGCACCCCGCAGTTCGTGCGCGTGCGCATGGGCATCGGGCGACCTCCGGGCCGGCAGGATGCGGCCGACTATGTGCTGCGTGACTTCCCCGCCGCTGAGCGTGCCCGACTGCCGTTCGTCATCGACGACGGGGCAGACGCGGTCGAGCTCATCGTCGAGGAGGGCCTGCTCGCGGCTCAGCAGCGCGTGCACGCCCCGCGGGCCTAACCCCCCGCGGCCAGACACCCCGCGGCCAGACGCTCAGCCTGAGTTGCGAACAGGGTCGTAGACTTCTGCGACGTGAGTCTCGAGCGTTTGATCCCTGCCCTGTCGCGCGCTCGCACCCTCGAGACCGCCCTCGAGAACGCGGGCGAGAGCACCGACTTCTCGGTCGTCGAAGGCCTGCGCGTGCCTCTGCTCGCGGGCATCCTGGCGCGTCGCGAGGGCCCGCAGTGCCTGCTCGTGATCGCGTCGACGGGCCGCGAAGCCGAGGCCGCTCAGCAGGCCCTCGGGTGCGTAGCCCCGACCGCCACGATCCTCGATCTTCCTGCGTGGGAGACCCTGCCGCACGAGCGGCTCAGCCCGAGCGCCGAGACCGTCGGCAGGCGTCTGCGCACGCTGCGCTCGCTCGCCGCGTGGGAGGCCGATGAGGATGCCCGCCGCGGCGACCTCATCGTCGTCGCCTCCGTGCGCGCCGCCCTGCAACCTCTCGCCGCGGGTCTGACGACGATCGAGTCGGTGAGCCTCGTGGCGGGCGCGCGCGGTCACGACCTCGCCGAGGTGACGCGCCGTCTGGTCGATCTGGCCTACAGCCGCGTCGACATGGTGACCCGCAGGGGCGAGTTCGCGGTGCGCGGCGGCATTCTGGATGTCTTCCCGGCGGTGGCCGAGCATCCGGTGCGCGTCGAGTTCTTCGGCGACGAGGTCGAGCAGCTGCGCGAGTTCTCGGTCGCCGACCAGCGCTCGCTGCCCGAGGCGGTGCCCAGCGTCGAACTGCCCCCGACGCGCGAGGTGTTGCTGACCGACGCTGTTCGGCAGCGGGCGCGCGAGATGCTGCACGAGTTCCCGAGTCTTCAGCAGATGCTGGAGAAGATCGCGGAGGGCATTCCGGTTGAGGGTATGGAAAGCCTCTCGCCGGCGCTCGTCGACGAGCTCGTTCCCCTCACGCACTACCTCCCGGCGAGTGCGGCGATCGCGGTGCTGAGCCCGGAGCGCGTCGCCACGCGTGCTGTGAGCCTCGCCGAGACCAACCGCGAGTTCTTGACCGCCGCTTGGCATGCGGCGACGGCGGGCGCCGAGGCGCCCATCGACCTCGACGCCGGTGACTTTCTCACCGTCACCGGGCTGCAGCGCGCGGCGGGCGACCGCGCCTGGTTCACGGTGAGTGCGTTCGACGCCGATGACCCCGGTGTGGTGCGCATCGAGGCTGCCGAACCGCCGACCTTCGCAGGAGCGAGCGGGGGAGCGGTCGACCACGTCGCAGATCGAGTGCGCGCTGGCTGGACGATGGTCGTCGTCGCGGGCGGGCACGGACTCATCGAACGGGCCGCCGACGTGCTCGCCGAGCAAGAGGTCGCCGCACGCGAGGTGACCGAACTGCCCGACACGCTCGACCCCGGGGTCGTCTACCTCGTACAGGGCAGCGTCGAGCACGGCTTCGAGGTGCCTGAGTTGACGCTCGGTGTGCTGAGCGAGACCGAGTTCTATGGCCGCAGCGTCGGCTACGACTCGCGCCAGCCGAAGAAGCTCGCGAGCAAGCGCAAGACGCAGGTCGACCCCCTGCAGCTCACCCCCGGTGACCCGGTTGTGCACGTCACGCACGGCATCGGGCGCTTTCTCGAGCTCACGACCCGTGAGGTCTCCACGGGTGGGCGGAACGCCGTGAAGACCACGCGCGAGTTCCTCGTGCTCGAGTACGCGCCCTCCAAGCGCGGCTACCCGGGCGACAAGCTCTACGTGCCGACCGATCAACTCGACCTGCTCAGCCGCTACGTCGGCGGCGAGTCACCGACGCTCAGCAAGATGGGCGGCAGTGACTGGGCGGCCGCGAAGGGCCGTGCGCGTCGCGCCGTGCGCGACATCGCGGTCGAGCTCGTCAAGCTCTACTCGGCGCGCATGTCGAGCCGGGGCCACGCCTTCGAGCCCGACACCCCGTGGCAGCGCGAGCTGGAGGAGGCGTTCCCCTTCGTCGAGACCCCCGATCAGCTCACGACGATCGACGAGGTCAAGGCCGACATGGAGAGCCCGATTCCCATGGACCGCCTGCTCGCGGGCGACGTCGGCTACGGCAAGACCGAGGTTGCCGTGCGCGCCGCCTTCAAGGCCGTGCAGGGCGGCAAGCAGGTCGCGATGATCGTGCCGACGACGCTGCTCGTCAAGCAGCACGTCGAGACCTTCGCCGAGCGCTTCGCAGGGTTCCCCGTGCACTTGCGCGCGCTCAGCCGCTTCCAGTATGACCGCGAGGCGAAAGAGACCCTCGACGGCCTCGCGCACGGCACGGTCGACGTCGTCATCGGCACGCACCGCATCCTCTCTCAGGGCGTGCAGTTCAAAGACCTGGGGCTCGTCATCATCGATGAAGAGCAGCGTTTCGGCGTTGAGCACAAAGACGCCCTCAAGAAGCTCAAGACCAATGTTGACGTGCTCGCGATGTCGGCCACGCCGATTCCCCGCACCCTCGAGATGGCCGTGACGGGCATCCGCGAGATGTCGACGCTCGCGACCCCGCCAGAAGACCGCCACCCGATTCTCACCTACGTGGGCGCCTACAGCGATCAGCAGGTCGCGGCGGCGATCCACCGCGAGATGCTGCGCGAGGGCCAGGTCTTCTACGTGCACAATCGCGTCTCGAGCATCGCGCGCGTCGCCGCGCACCTCGCCGCACTCGTGCCGGATGCCCGCATCGCGATCGCGCACGGCCAGCTCGGCGAGGCGGCCCTCGAGCAGGTCATGGTCGACTTCTGGGAGCGCAAGTTCGACGTGCTCGTCTCGACGACGATCATCGAGACGGGGCTCGACGTCGCCAACGCCAACACGCTCATCATCGACCGAGCCGACAAGTACGGCCTGAGCCAGCTGCACCAGTTGCGCGGTCGCGTCGGCCGCGGCCGTGAGCGGGCGTACGCGTACTTCCTGTACGACGAGACGAAGCCGCTGAGCGAGACGGCGCACGACCGCCTGCAGACGATCGCCGCCCACACCGACCTCGGCGGCGGCATGCAGATCGCGATGAAGGATCTCGAGATTCGCGGAGCCGGCAACCTGCTCGGTGCTGAGCAGGCCGGGCACATCGCGGGCGTCGGCTTCGATCTCTACCTGCGCATGATCGGGGAGGCCGTGAGCACCTTTCGTGGTGAGACGGCCGCCGAGCAGACCGAGCTGCGCCTCGAGCTGCCCGTGGATGCCCGGATTCCTGAGGACTTCATCGAGAGCGAGCGTCTGCGCCTCGAGGCCTACCAGAAGCTCTCCAGCGCGGCCGCGCCGGCGAGCGATGAGGATGCTCTCGGTGCGGTGCTCGAGGAGCTCGCCGACCGCTACGGCGACCCGCCCCCGCCCGTGCTCATGCTGCTCAAGGTCTCGCAGTTGCGCCGCCTCGCCCAGCGACTGGGCCTGAGCGACGTCATCGTCATGGGGCAGTCGCTGCGCATCGTCGGGCCGCCGTTGCCGGATTCCCGCCAGTTGCGCCTGCAGCGCATGTACCCGGGGTCGAAGCACTTTGCCCAACAGCGTGCGGCAACCGTGCCCCTGCCCGCCGACGCGAGCGACGACGATCTCGTCGAGTGGGCCACGCGCGTGCTCGAGAACCTCTACGACGCTGAGCCCGCACCCTCCGAGGCCTGATCGCCGTTCGGCGCGTCCACCTCGGCGGGCGTGCGCGGCGCCAGGGGCAGGGGCGGCGGCATGCGTACGGAGCCGGGCACCCGGTGCACGCGATACACGGCCATGGGGATCACCACGAGGGTGCGCAGGTCGAGCAGGGCGTGCGCGAGCATGGCTATGAGGATGCTGCCGCTCAGTACATAGACAGCGGTCAGGATCACGCCCATGAGGGTCGCGCCGAGCATGCCCGCCGGGCCCTGGTACGCGTGCAGGGCACCGAAGGCGAGGGCGGCGATCGCGAAGGCGCTCACGGGCTCGCCCGTCACGATGACGAGCAGCGCGGGTAGCGCGAGGCGAAACAGCGCCTCCTCCACGACTCCGGCGTTGATGGAGAGCGCGGCACCCCAGCCGAGCTCGGGGCGATTGCGCGGCAGGAGGGCAACGATATCGCCCACCATGATGACGCCGCCCTCAGTACGAGCGCTGCGCACACCCACAACGGTGAGGGCGATGAGGCCCAGCAGTGCGCCGATGACCGCCCCGACGCCAAACCCCGAGCCGAGGGCGTCGCGCGCCACGACCACCCACGGCAGCTCCTGCGTGGCAGCCAGGAGCGGACTGACGACGGGCCAGACGAGGGCGAGGAGCGCCGCGGCCGCGCCGCCGAACACGAGGATGGACTCGAGCACCCACTTGCGGAGCATCCCCTGGCGTCGCGCGGTGGAGCGATACCGGCGGAATCGCCGATACTCGCGACGATCCTTCGTCCGCGCCCGCACGACGAGGAGGGTCAGGAGTGCGACGGCGATGGCGCCCGCACCCACGCGGAGGGGCCAGTCGAACTCGAGCAACATGACTTCACTGTCGCACAGCCGGCCAGTGCTGCCACCGAGAGCGAGTGGGGGAGGATGGTTGTATGCCTGCTGAGCCGCCGCCCGCGTCACCCGCACCCGAGCTGCCCGCCCCGCGCCCGCACCCCCAGCTCGACCAGCTCATTGCCGTGCTCGAGCACTTGCGCGCGCCGGGCGGGTGCGCGTGGGACGCCGAGCAGACCCACGAGAGCCTCGTGCAGTATCTCGTCGAAGAGTCGCACGAGCTCATCGAGGCGATCGAGCACGGCTCGCCGGAGGACGTGCTGGAAGAGCTCGGCGATGTTCTCTACCAGGTGCTGTTCCACGCCGACATCGCTGCGGCGCGGGCCGAGCATCCGTTCACGATCGAGGATGTCGCGGCCGCGTCGACCGCGAAGATGGTCGGCCGGCATCCCCACGTCTTCGGCGACGTCGTCGCCGACACCGCCGATGACGTCGCGGCGAACTGGGAGACCTGGAAGCAACAGCAGAAGCCGACGCGCACCTCGGTGCTCGACGGGGTACCCGGAGGCCTACCCGCACTCGCCCGGGCTGCGAAGCTGCTCGGCCGGGCCGAGGCAGTCGGTGCCGACAGCGCCGTCGACGATGAGGAGACCGCTCCCGCCGGTGAGGCCGAGCTCGGTCAGCGACTGCTGAGCATCGTCGCGTCGGCGCGCACGAGGGGGCTCGATGCGGAGCGCGCGCTGCGCACGGCCCTGCGCGAGCTCGAGTCGCGCATCCGCGCTGCGGAAGCGAGGGCCGGGGCCAACGTGATTGACTGACACTCATGACCGGTTACGTCGTGCCCTCGACCCCCGGCGCCGCCATCGAGGTGGAGGGGGTCGCACGCTCCTTCGGCGACGTGCACGCCGTTCGTCACGCGAGCTTCACCGCCCAGGCTGGAGCGGTCACGGCACTCATCGGGCCCAACGGCTCTGGCAAGACCACCCTGCTGCTCGTGCTGGCGACTCTTCTCGCCCCCGATGCGGGCACCGTGCGCATCGCGGGTGCCGACCCGGTGCGGGACGCGCGCGCGGTGCGGCAGAGGATGGGCTGGATGCCCGACGCGCTCGGCTCGTGGGCGACGCTCAGCGTGCGGCAGACGCTCGAGACGACGGGGCGACTCTACGAGCTCACCCCAGAGCAGTCGCGTGTGCGCGCTCGCGAGCTCATCGAGTTGGTCGCGCTCGAGCCGCTCGCCGATCAGCCCACCCGTGTGCTCAGCCGTGGCCAGAAGCAACGACTCAGCCTCGCGCGTGCCCTCGTGCATCGACCCGAGGTGCTGCTGCTCGACGAACCCGCCTCAGGCCTCGACCCGGCGGCCCGCGTCGACCTGCGCGTACTCGTGCGGCAGCTCGCCTCGGAGGGCGTCGCCGTGCTCGTCTCCAGTCACGTGCTCGCCGAACTGGACGAGATGGCTGATGCCGCCGTCTACCTCGACCACGGCATGACGGCCAGCGCCGAGCGCGTGGAGTCGTCGCGGGCGGGCGCCCGCCAGTGGCGCATTCGCGCGGTGGAACCCGAGGCCCTGGCTGCGGCACTCACGCACGCCGGCATCGAGGGCGTCGGGCGCGATCACCTCGGCA
>Ga0008838_100738_pt1 | contig 23841 bp, 20 predicted proteins | sample HotLakConUCCSL28_FD_62212 | JGI IMG/M metagenome (GOLD analysis project Ga0008838, IMG submission 62212) | Hypersaline microbial mat communities from Hot Lake, Washington, USA - Hot Lake Consortium UCC-SL28 (Hybrid Assembly) | ecosystem: Environmental > Aquatic > Thermal springs > Hot (42-90C) ...
TGCGCATTGATCTCATGGCCGTTTTCCAGCTCGACCCGAAATGTCGCATTAGGCAGGAGTTCTCTGACGACACCGGGAAATTCGAGCAGTTCTTCCTTGGCCATGGTCACTCCGTCCGTTGTGGGCGCGCGTCTTGCGCGCGTGCGCTGCTAGATGCGCGCATCGCGGGCTTTTTTCAAGGCAAATATGCAAAACCGGCCGTGTTAGCCCGGCCCAAGCCGCATTTTCTGCTCGGGCCAGTGGGCATGGTTCAACACGGCCCCATCCCGGCGCACGGCATGAATGGTGGCCCGATCAATCTCCGCCACCGCCCAACCCGGCGCATTGAGCGCGGTTTCGGCCAGAATGCCGGTATCGGGAAAGCCACGGTCGGGCGGGCCATAGATGGCGGCAGCCCCGGTATTCATATCCACCGCCGGGCACCAATCCGCCGCGCCGACCGTGGGCGCGTGGACCACCACGCATTGGTTTTCCAGCGCGCGGGCCATGGCACCAACCTTGACGCGGGTATATCCCGCCAGCCCTTCGGTGCAGGACGGCACAAGAAGAATCTCTGCCCCGGCTTCGGCCAGCGCACGGCCCAGAAGCGGGAATTCGGCGTCGTAGCAGATCAGAATGCCAATGCGCCCCAGCGGCGTGTCGAACACGCGCAGCCCGTCTTGGCCGGGGGCGATGTTCCATTCTTCACGCTCGAACCGGGTCATGATCTGCTTGTCCTGATGGCCGATCACCCCCTTCGGTCCATAAAGCGTTGCACAGTTCACCGGGTGCCCTGCCGGGCCGCGCGCGGGTGCGCTCGCGCCAAGGATATAGACGCTGTGTTGCGCCGCGAGGACGCCGTGCAAGGCAGCCACGCGCGGGGCATGGCGCATCACCTCTTGCAGCGCGGCGTCCAGATCGGCGGCAACCTTGGCCCCGCCCAAACTGGCCAGCTCCATCGCCCCATATTCGGGAAACACCAACAGTTCCGCCCCGGTGGCCGCACCCGTTGCAACCCAAGCGCCCAGCTTTGCGGTATACGCATTCCAATCGGTCAGAAAATCCAGCGGGTAAGCGGCAGCGGCAAGTTTCATAGCGCGCGCATCCAGACTTGCAGGGGTTTCGCGGTGTCCGTCGCATCGCCAAGATCGCGCCATGTGAATTGGGCCACCACGCCCGGCAGCGGCGCATAACCGCGTTTGCGCCAGAACCCATCCAGCGGGCGGTAGCCATGGGGCCGTGCGGGGTGGTCCTCTGGCCGTTTCACACTGCAAAACGCGGCAAAACGCAGGCCCAAAGCGCGCGCGTGCTGCTCGCGCAGGTCGAAAAAGCGGTGGCCCGCCCCCTGCCCCCGGTAGTCGGGCAGCAGCACCGACTCGGCACAGTAGAAGATCTGCTCGGGGTTATGATCGGTGCCCTCAAAGGCCGCGCGAAATTCCGGGTCGGCATCGACCATCGGCAGGCCCGTCGCGGCCCCCACCAGCCGGTCACCATCAAACGCCGCGGCCACGATAGCGCGCGGGTTGTCGCGGTAAACCGCCAAATATCCGCGCTCATAACCCAGATCGCCCGCATATAAATAGGGCCAGTCATGGAACACGCGGATGCGCAACGCCGCAAGCCCGTCAATGACCGCATCTATCGCGGCCCCCGTCAAAGCCTGATACCGCAAGCTCATGCCGCGACCTGTGCGATCCAGTCTTGCAGGTTATAATAGGTGGTCACGCGGGTAATCTGGCCCTCCTTCAGCGCAAAGAACGACCCGGCGGGCAGAACATAGGCCTGCCCCCGCGCCTCTGGCAGGCCGGGATCGGTTTGCAGATATTCGCCATGCACCATGAATTCCGCCGCCGCGCGGGAGCCATCTTCGGACAGGAAAACCACCATATCGCGCAATTCTTCGCGGTAGCTGACGCCCATATGGCTGCAAAACTCGGCAAAGGCCGCCCGCCCGCGCCGGACCTCTCCTTGATTGACATGGTGCTCCACGTCATCAGACACCAGCGACAGCATGGTGTCTGTGTCACCTGCGTTGAACGCGGTGAAATACTGCTCAATAATTGCGCGGCTCATGGTATTACCCTTCGGATGGTGGCCCGAACCGGGCCAACAGGCGTTGCTTGATCTGGTCACGGGCCTGCCGGTAGGCCGCAAGTTTCGCCTCGCGCGACTCTCCCAGCCCGGACGGGTCCATGATTGGCCAGTATTCTACGTCGATATGCGCAAAGCGGGTCAGTTCTAGCGCCTGTCTTTGGCTTGCGGGCGACAAGGCGATAATCAGATCGAAGCCGCCAAGATCATCGCCCCAATCCATCATTTCTTCAAAGGACCGCGACCGGTGGCGCGACAGTTCCACCCCATCCTCGGCGCTGACGGTTATCGAAAACCCGTCAATCTCTCTGTCGGAATGCACGCCTGCGGATTGGACGTAGGCGCGCTGCCCATACAGCTTTTTCATGAACCCCTCGGCCATGGGCGAGCGCACGGAATTATGGTCGCAACAAAACAGCACGGAAGAGGGGAAGTCCGTGCCCATTCAACCCCCGAAATGCAACACGCAAACAAGTGTGAACAGGCGGCGGGCAGTGTCCTTGTCCAGCACGGCCTTGCCTTCTAGGCGTTCCTGCAAGATGCGCGCGCCCTCGTTATGAATGCCGCGCCGCGCCATGTCGATCGCTTCGATCTGGCTGGGCGGCATGTTTTTCACCGCCTCGAAATAGCTGCCGCAGATCTGGTAGTAATCCTTGACCACCTGCCGAAACGGGCCCAGCGACAGATGCATTTCACTGACCGAAGCGCCCGCTTCATCGCGCAGATCGATGACCAGACGGCGCTCGCGTATGGCCAATGTCATCTGGAAAGGGCCCGGCGGGGCATCTTGTCCATCGCGTGCCAAAAGGGCAAAGCTGTTATCTTCTAGCAGGTCGAACACGGCGACCTTGCGCTCTTGTTCTACCTCTGGCGTGGGCGTGGGCAGCCCGGTGTCGTCAATCTCGATCTTGCTGATGCGGCTCATGGTCACTCTGGTAAATCATCCTTACGCCAGAGTGTTGCCCCACGCGCCCAAGCAGCGCAAGGGGCTTTGCACCGCGTCAGGCGTCCAGATTTTCCACGTTCAGCGCGTTGCGCTGGATGAACTCGCGGCGGGGTTCCACCACATCGCCCATCAGCTTTGTGAAAAGATCGTCCGCTTCGGCCAGATCATCGACCTTCACCTGCAACAGCGTGCGTGCTTCGGGGTCCAGCGTGGTTTCCCATAGCTGGTCGGGGTTCATTTCGCCCAAGCCCTTGTAGCGTTGCAGCGTCAAGCCCTTCTCGCCCTCTGCCAGGATCGCGTTCAACAGGTCCACCGGGCCATAGATCGTCTGCTTGCGGTCACGGCGCACCAATTCGGCGGGTTGGCCGTAAACCTCTTGCAGGCTTTGGGTGTGGGTGGCCAGTCGCCGCGCCTCGCCCGAGCGCAGAACCTGCCCGTCCAGTCGGCGCACCTCTTCCACGCCGCGCAGCACGCGGGCCAGCCGCAAGCCGCCATCCTGTGTGGGGCGGCCTTCCCAACCGCGCTCATATTCGGCGGCGATAAGGTCCAGCCGGGCGGCCACGCTATCGGCCAGCGCTTGCGGTTGCGCGGCCAGCGCTTCGGCCAAAAGCGCGCCGGCAATCGTGGCCTGTTCCAGAATATGTTGCGGATAATGCGTTGGGAACGCTTCCAACGACCGGCCCACCGCGCGGGCTTCGGTCACGATGCGCGCCAAATCCTGACCGATGATTTCCTCGCCATTGGCCAGCCGCAGCACCGCCCCATCGACCCCCATGTCGATCAGGTAATTTTCCAAGGACGGTTTGTCCTTCAGATACACCTCTGACTTGCCGCGCGCGACCTTGTAGAGCGGCGGTTCGGCAATATAGAGATGCCCCGCCTCGATCAGTTGGGGCATTTGGCGGAAGAAGAAGGTCAACAACAGCGTGCGGATATGGGCGCCGTCCACGTCGGCATCTGTCATGATGACAATCTTGTGGTAGCGCAGTTTCGCAAGATCAAACTCATCCCGCCCAATGCCGGTGCCAAGAGCGGTAATCAGCGTGCCGATTTCCTGAGAGCCAAGCATCCGGTCAAACCGCGCGCGTTCCACGTTCAGGATTTTGCCGCGCAGCGGCAACACTGCCTGATTCTGCCGTGACCGGCCCTGCTTGGCGGACCCGCCCGCAGAATCCCCCTCGACAAGGAACAATTCCGATTTCGCCGGGTCACGCTCTTGGCAATCGGCCAGCTTGCCGGGCAGGCTGGCCACATCCATCGCGGTTTTGCGCCGGGTCAATTCGCGGGCCTTGCGGGCCGCTTCGCGCGCAAGGGCTGCTTCGACAATCTTGCTGACAATGCCCTTGGCGTAATTCGGATTCTCCTCGAACCACTCCGCCAGCTTTTCATTCACAAGGCTTTCCACCGCCGGGCGCACTTCGGAACTGACCAGCTTGTCCTTGGTCTGGCTGGAAAATTTCGGGTCAGGCACTTTTACAGACAGCACGCAGGTCAGCCCCTCGCGCGCGTCATCGCCGGTAAAGCTGACCTTCTCTTTCTTGGCGATCCCGCTCGATTGCGCATAGGCGTTGATCGTGCGGGTCAGCGCGCCACGAAAGCCCGCCATATGCGTGCCGCCATCGCGCTGCGGGATGTTGTTGGTAAAGGGCAGCACATTTTCATGGTAACTGTCATTCCACCACATCGCCACTTCCACGCCAATGCCGTCGCGCTCGCCGTTGATATAGATGGGCTCGGGCATGACGGCAGACTTGGACCGGTCCAGGTGCCGGACAAATTCGCGCACGCCGCCCTCGTAGAACAACTCTGTTTTCAGCGGCTCCGCGGGGCGGTGGTCTTCCAGAATAATCCGCACGCCGGAATTGAGGAACGCCAGTTCTCGCAACCGGTTTTCCAGCGTCTTGAAGCTATAATCCAAGTTCGAGAACGTGTCGGTCGAGGCCAGAAACCGCACCTCTGTCCCGGTTTTGCCGCCGCTCTCGCCCACCACTTCCAAGTGGCGCACCGTATCGCCACGCTCGAACCGGGCGACATGTTCCTTGCCCGCCCGCCAGATGCGCAGCTCCAGCCAGTCGGACAGGGCATTCACAACCGACACGCCCACACCGTGCAGACCGCCCGACACCTTGTAGCTGTTCTGGTCGAATTTCCCGCCCGCGTGCAACTGGGTCATGATGACCTCGGCGGCAGACACCCCCTCTTCGGCATGAATATCGGTCGGCACGCCGCGCCCGTTATCCATGACCGACACGGAACTGTCGGCATGAATGATAACACTCACGAAATCGGCATGACCGGCCAAAGCCTCGTCAATGCCGTTATCGACGACCTCGTACACCATGTGGTGCAGGCCGGACCCGTCATCTGTATCGCCGATATACATGCCGGGGCGTTTGCGAACCGCATCCAACCCCTTCAAAACCTTGATGGAATCGGCACCGTATTCGTCGATCTTCTGGGCTTCGGCAGACATGCACATTCATCCTTGGTTGACTGCCCCACTTATAGGCAGATCGCGCAGGATTGTCACGCGCATGACACAAGATTTAGCGGTTTATCCCCGCCTTTTGCCCATTCATCCTTGCCCAAATATCCTCGGGGGTGAATTGGCCGCAGGCCAAGAGGGGGCGCGAGCGCCCCCTACCCGCCTTGGGCAATCCCGATCAGCGCGTAGGTCAGTTGCGCGGCGGTAAAATCCCAGACATCCGCGCCCTCGATCGGGGCCAGTTCGACCACATCGATCCCCACGCAGCGCCGCCCCTTCAGGGCCGACCGCACCAGCGCCAGCGACTGGTAATAGCCCAAGCCACCGGGCACCGGCGTGCCGGTCGCGGGCATCAGCGGCGCGTCCAGCCCATCCACATCGAAGCTGATATAGATATCCTCGGGGAAATCATCAGGCAGCGTGACCTGCATGATCCCGCCGGTCACAAGCTCTTCAGCGTCAATATAGGTGATGCCCAATTCGTCACGCAGCGCGGCTTCGTCAGAGGACAGAGCGCGCACGCCATATTGCGCCAGCGCCATGCCCTCTTCCTCGACCAGTAGTTGCATGACCGATGCGTGGCTGTGCCGGAAACCCTGATAGGCGCGGCGCAGGTCGGCATGGGCGTCGATCTGCACAATGCCTACCCGGCGGCCCAGCGCGCGCGACACGCCCATCACAGCCCCCCATGTCAGGCTGTGTTCGCCGCCCAAAGTGACCGGAATTTGCCCGGCCCGCGCAATCCCTTCGGTGCGCGCGGCCAACGCTGCCAGCGCTTCTTCCAGCGGTTGGTCGCAGTCGATGGGTGGCGTGGTATAAATGCCCGCCGTGCAAGGTTCCATCCCGCGCCACAGCCGTTCCAACTGGTCCGACGCGTCAATCAGCGCGGCAGGGCCATGCGCTGTGCCAGACCCGTAAGACACGGTCTTTTCCAGCGGCATGGGCACGATCTGAAACCGCGCCTCTGGCTGGCGCTCAGACATGGTCAGTTCAGAGTTCAGGAAGATCATGACAGGCGGCCCTTGAAATCGCTGTAGTCAAACTGGCGGATCACGCGCAGCGCGCCCGAGTCGCTGTTCCATACGGCCAAGGCAGGCAGGCGCACACCGTTGAAGGTGGTGGTTTTCACCATCGAATAATGCGCTTGATCCAGAAACGCGACGCGGCTGCCAATATCCGGCACGCCGCCGAAATCATAGCGCCCGATCACGTCGCCCGCCAAGCAGCTAGGCCCACCCAAGCGCACCGGCACCGCGCCCCCTTCGCCCAGCAGCGCGGGGCGATAGGGTGCCTCGATCACATCGGGCATGTGACAGGTGGCGGATATGTCTAGGATCGCATTCGCGCCGTCATTTTCGACAACGTCCAGCACCTCGCCCACCAGAATGCCTGCATCCAGCGCCACGGCTTCGCCCGGTTCAAGATAGCAATGCAGGCCGGTTTCTTCGCGCACGCGGATCAGGAAATCGACCAGCCCGTCGCGGTCGTAATCCGCGCGGGTAATGTGATGGCCGCCGCCGAAATTGATCCATTTGAGATGCGGGGCCAGTTCAAGGATGCGCGGCGCGATATGCTCCCAGATCGCCAGCAGCGGCGACAGGTCTTGCTCGCACAAAGTGTGCATGTGCAGGCCATCTACGCCGCCCAGCGCGGCCGCGTCGATCTGCTCCAACGGCGTGCCAAGGCGAGAGCCGGGGGCGGCGGGGTCATATTTCGCGTCATCCCCCAAGGGCAGGCCGGGGTTGAAGCGCAGGCCGACATGGATCGCGCGCCCCGACGCTTGCAGCACCGGCAGAAAGCGGTCCTTGGCGGCGGGTGTGTTGAAGATGATATGGTCCGAGAGCGCAGCAATCTCTGCCATCTCATCAGGTTTGTAGCCCGCCGAGAACGTCTCGACAATGCCGCCGTAATGCTCGCGCCCGAGCCGTGCTTCCCACAGGCCAGACGCGCAGACGCCCGACAGGTAGCGGCTGACCAAGGGGGCAAGTTCCCACATGGAAAAGGCTTTTAGCGCACAGAGCACGGTCGCGCCGGAACGCGTTTGCACATCGGCCAACACGCGCAAATTCGCTTCCACCCGTACCTCATCAACCACGAAGCAGGGCGACGGCACGCGGTGCAGGTCGAACCGGGCAAAGGCGCCCGGATCGCCCGCGAAGGTCTGCATTGCCATCAGAAATCAGCCGGGGCCGACAGTTCCGTCAGCGTCCATGGCAGGCCGTGTTCGTTCAGCATGTCCATGAACGCGTCCGGGTCAAGCTGTTCGGTGTTAAACACGCCCGCGCCCGACCAAGTGCCGTTCAGCATAAGCGCCGCGCCGATAAAGGCAGGCACGCCGGTCGTGTAGCTGACGGCTTGCGACCCGACCTCGCGGTAGCATTCCTCATGGTCGCAGATATTCTTGATGTAGAACGTCTTTTCGCCCGAGCCGTCTTGCGCGGGGCCAGTGATGATATCGCCGATATTGGTCTTGCCCTTGGTGCGTTCGCCCAGATCGCCGGGGTTTGGCAGCACAGCCTTCAGGAATTGCAGCGGAATGATCTTGTGGCCCTCATAATCCACAGGTTCGATCCCCGTCATGCCCACATTCTGCAACACGGTGACATGGTTGATGTAAGCATCGCCAAAGGTCATCCAGAAGCGCGCGCGTTCGATCTCGGGGAAATGTGTCACAAGGCTTTCAAGCTCTTCGTGATACATCAGATACATGTTCTTCGGGCCAACCGCCTCGAAGTCGAATTCAACCTTGGTGGACATGGCGGGGCTTGTGACCCAGCCGCCATTTTCCCAATGCTTCACTTCGGCGGTCACTTCGCGGATGTTGATCTCCGGGTTGAAATTGGTGGCAAAGGGGTGGCCATGGTCGCCGCCATTGCAATCCAGAATGTCGATCAGGCGAATGCCCGACAGGTGGTGCTTGCGCACATAGGCCGCGAAAATGCTGGTTACACCGGGGTCGAACCCCACGCCCAAAGTGGCCATTAGCCCCGCCGCTACGAACTGATCATGCAGTTTCCACTGGTGGGAATATTCGAACTTCGCCTCTTCGGGCGGTTCATAATTTGCCGTGTCCAGATAGTGCACGCCGGTGCGCAGGCAGGCCGCCATCAGGTCCAGATCCTGATAGGGCAGCGCCAGATTGACCAGAAGCGCGGGCTTGACGGCTTCGATCAGCGCGACGGTCTGATCGACATCATTTGCGTCTACCTCGTAGGTTTCAATCTCAACCCCGGTGCGCGATTTCACCTCTGCCGCAATCGCCTCGCATTTGGCCAGCGTGCGACTGGCCACGCAGATGCGGCCCGGAAACAGGTCCGGGTTCATCGCCATCTTGTGCAGCGTGACCGAAGCCACGCCGCCCGCGCCAATGACCAGAACGTCCTTGTTGTCAGCCATGGGTATGTTCCTCATGTTCGTAATAGGTGTAGCCATTCATCGCGTGGCGATAGGTTTCCATCAGCATCCGCCGTTGCGCCGGGTTCAGCGTGCCATCCTGCACGCCGCGTTCCACGATGCGCTTGAACGCGTCCAAGCATTGGCGGGGTTCATATTCGACATAGGCCATCACTTCGGACACGGTATCGCCTTCGACCTCATGCTGCAATTCCAGCACGCCGTCTTCGTTGAAATCCACCGTCACGATATTGGTATCGCCGAACAGATTGTGCAGATCGCCCAAGGTTTCCTGATAGGCCCCGACAAGGAAGATGCCGATGAAATAGCGCTCGCCCTCGGTCAGTTCATGGATGGGCAGCGCATTGCCAATGCCGTTGCCCAACACGAATTGGTCGATCTTGCCGTCGCTGTCGCAGGTGATGTCGGACAACACCGCCCGGCGCAGCGGCTTTTCGTTCAGGCGCTGCAAGGGCGCGATGGGCACCAACTGGTCAATCGCCCAGACATCTGGCAGCGACTGGAACAGGCTGAAATTCGCGCGGTAGATGTCACGATGGGCGGACAGAGCCTCTAGCACCTCTTGCGGCACGTCAGCGGGGTGCTGTTGCACCACATCCTTGATACGCCCCACGATATACAGGAAAATCTGTTCGGCGCGCGCGACTTCTTCAATGCCGATCACGCCGCGGCGGAACAGGGCGCGCAATTCCTCGCGGTAGTATTCGGCGTCGTTCAGACATTCCTGCACCCGGCGCGGGGTCAGATAGCCGGAAATTGCCGCCATGTCCGACAGCATGTGATGGTCATCATCTTCGGGCGTCAGCGGGGCTGCGCGGTCGAAATAGCTGGCTTCCAGAATGTCCGACAGCAGCATCGACGAATAGGCAACAATCGCGCGGCCCGATTCGGTAACCAGCGTGGGATGGGGCACTTCGGCCTCGTCCATCTGATATTTCACGGTTTCGACCACGTTGGTGCAATATTCTTCCATGGTGTAGTTCATGGAGTTGTCATTGGCCCGCGCCTCGCCGGTGTAGTCAATACCAAGCCCACCGCCCAGGTCCAGGTATTCCAGCGGCACGCCAAGGCGGCGCAATTCGGTGTAAAAGCGGCAAGCCTCATCCACGGCTTGGCGAATATCCATGATCTGTGGCACTTGGCTGCCCAGATGCGCGTGTTGCAAAACAAGGCAATCCAGCATGTCAGCGGCGCGCAGCTTGTCGACCAGATCGACCACTTCCTTGGTCGTCAGCCCAAAGGTCGAGCGGTCGCCGGAACTGTCGGCCCAATTGCCGGTCACACGCCGCGTCAGCTTTATCCGCACGCCCAGCGCAGGCTTTTCGCCCAAACGCTTGGCTTCGGCGATGACGGTATCAGCCTCACCCGGTGATTCGATGACCAGAACGCAGTTTATGCCGGCCTTGCGCGCCAGAATGCCAAGGCGGATGAATTCGGCATCCTTGATCCCATTGCAGATCAGCAAAGCACCTTTCGGCAGATCGCGCGACAGCGCCAGAATCAGTTCCGGCTTTGACCCCGCTTCCAGCCCGAATTGAAACGGGCGGCCATAATCCACGATCCGGTCAATCACCTCTGCCTGCTGGTTCACCTTGATCGGGAACACCCCACGATAGCTGCCCTGATAGCCGCTGGTCGCAATGGCGCTGGCAAATGCTTGGTTCAGGTGTTCCAACTGGCGGCGCAGAAAGGCACCCACGCGCACCAAAACCGGGGTATGCACACCGCGTTCATGCAGCTTGTGCAGCAGGTCAGGCAGGCTGGCAGGCGTGTCATTGGGGCGTTCGGGATTCACCAACCCCAGATCGCCGTTTTCCATCCGGGCGAACATACCCGCACCCCAGCGATGAATACCGTATTCCTGAAAGACGCGATCTGGCATGAACCCTCCCCTTCTTGCGTGGTGGGATAACGTGAAGCGCCCGCATAAGAAATCCATGTGACAAAGGCAAGAAATTCCGCGAGTTTCGTGACGTTCATACGCGGGGAAACATGCTGATTTCGGCCAATCTGGGTTTTTTGTTCACCGATCTGCCCTTGCCGGACCGGGCCCGCGCGGCGCGTGATGCGGGCTTTGACGTGGTCGAATTTCACGACCTGCCAGAGGGGACCGATCTGGCGGCCCTGCGCGCAAGCTTGGGGTATATGCCGGTCATGGGGCTGAACACCTTCATGGGGCCGGGGATGGGCCGCGCGGCAGTGTCCCGGGGCGGGTTCGCACGCGATTTCGCGGTCGCCGCACAGGCTGCCGCGGCGCTGGGCGCGCGGGCCATTCATGTCGTCGCTGGTATGGGCGGGGATAGCGCCACCTATCTGCACAATCTGGACCATGCTTTGGCCCGCACCCCCTGCCCTATCGTGATAGAGCCGATCAGCGCGCCGGGGTATTTTCTGTCGGGCGTTGCGCAAGCCAAGGCGGTGCTGGACCATTTCAACAGCCCGAATCTGCGGATCATGGCCGATTGGTTTCACCTGCGCGCTTGGCATTCCGAGGACGAAGCCCAGCAGATTCTGACCCGGCTTTGGCCACATATCGGCCATGTCCAGCTTGCCCGCGCGGGCGACCGTGGCGCGCCCTGCCCTATGCTAGATGCCGAAATCGCGCGGCTGATGGGGCATTTGCGCGGCCTGCGCTGCGCGGCAATCGGGCTGGAATACCGCCCCGATCTGCCGCCGACGCGCGGATATGGCGACATAATCGCCGCCCTTCGCGCCTGAGCGCGTTGCAAGCCTTGGCGCAAGCCGCTAACAGGCGCGAGACCATCCCAGAACGGAGCGCCCGACATGACCCATCCCTTGCGCCTTGGAATTGCCGGGCTTGGCACGGTCGGCACAGGACTTGTGAAGCTGGTGCAAACCAACGCCGCGCTGATCGAAGCGCGCGTGGGGCGGCCCATTGAAATAAGCGCTGTCAGCGCGCGGTCGCGGTCGCGCAATCGCGGTGTCGATATTTCGGGCTACGCGTGGGAAGATGACCCGGTGGCCTTGGCCCGGCGCGACGATGTCGATGTTGTGGTCGAATTGATGGGCGGCGAAAACGGCCCCGCCAAGGCGCTGACCGAAGCGGCCATCGCCGCTGGCAAGGATGTTGTCAGCGCCAACAAGGCGCTGTTGGCACTACATGGCCAAGCGCTGGCCGAAGCCGCCGAAGCACGCGGCGTCGCGCTGCGCTTCGAGGCGGCGGTGGCAGGCGGCATCCCGGTCATCAAATCGCTGATGGAAGGGCTGGCGGGCAACCGGATCACCCGCATCAAGGGCGTGATGAACGGCACCTGCAACTATATCCTGACCCGGATGGAAGATGCGGGCCTGCCCTATGACACCGTGTTCGAAGAAGCCAACCAGCTTGGCTATCTGGAAGCAGATCCGACGTTGGATGTGGGCGGCATTGATGCCGCGCATAAGCTGGCGCTGCTTGCGGCCATCGGCTTTGGTGTGCAGCCCAATTTCGATGCCATCGAACTGGGCGGGATCGAGAAAATTTCGATCGAGGATATTCGCGCCGCCGCCGATATGGGCCTGCGCATCAAGCTGCTGGGCGTGGCGCAGATGACCGGGCGCGGGCTAGAGCAGTCGATGACGCCTTGCCTTGTGCCCGCCGACAGCCCGCTGGGGCAGTTGAAGGGCGGCACCAATATGGTCGTGATCGAAGGTGACGCGGTCGAACAGGTGGTGCTGCGCGGCCCCGGCGCGGGCGAAGGGCCGACCGCCAGCGCGGTCATGGGCGATGTGATTGACATTGCGCGCGGGCTGCGCCTGCCGGTCTTTGGCCAACCCGCAACGACGCTGGCGCAACCCATCGCCGCGCGCGCCACGGCGTCGAAACCCTTCTACCTGCGCATGACGCTGATGGACAAACCCGGCGCGCTGGCCAAGGTGGCCGAAGCGCTTGGGCTGGCCGGCGTATCCATCAACCGGATGCGCCAGCAAGGCCATGCCGATACCCGCGCACCGGTGCTGGTGATTACCCACAAGACCACGCGCGACGCGATTGAGCACGCGGTGGCCCTGTCGCTGAAAACCGGCGTGGTGGTGGGCGACCCGGTGGCCTTGGCCATTGAAGAGGACTGAGCCCCATATGTCGCAGCGCCCATTCTGTTAGCGCCCCCATATACACAAGCCCTTGTGGCAGCCCCAGCAAGGTCGCTACACAATCGGCAACCAATTCTTGCCAAGGACCTACCATTATGACAACGCCGACCGAATTCCACGACCGAATGCTGTCACTGGGCCTTGCCCGTGTGTCTGAAGCCGCCGCTCTTGCTTCTGCCAAGCTGGTGGGGCGCGGCGATGAAAAGGCCGCCGACCAAGCAGCGGTCGATGCCATGCGCAGGCAGCTGAACATGCTGGAGATCAGGGGCCGTGTGGTCATCGGCGAAGGCGAGCGTGACGAAGCGCCCATGCTTTATATCGGCGAAGAGGTCGGAACCGGCACCGGGCCAGAGGTGGACATCGCGCTGGACCCGCTGGAAGGTACCACGCTGACCGCCAAGGATTTCCCCAACGCGCTGACCGTGATCGCCATGGCCCCGCGCGGGTCGATGCTGCACGCCCCGGATGTGTATATGGACAAGCTGGCGATTGGCCCCGGCTTTGCCCCCGATACGGTCACGATGGACATGTCGCCATCCGAGCGCGTGCGCGCGCTGGCCAAGGCCAAGGGCTGTGATCCGTCCGACATAACCGTTTGCGTGCTGGAACGCCCCCGGCACGAGGATATGATCGCCGATATCCGTTCGACCGGGGCGGCGATCCGGCTTATCATGGATGGCGACGTGGCCGGGGTTATCCATTGCGCGGAAAGCGCGATGACGGGAATTGACATGTATATGGGCTCTGGCGGCGCGCCCGAAGGCGTGCTGGCGGCCTCTGCGCTGAAATGCATGGGCGGGCAGATTTACGGCAAGCTGTTGTTCCGCAACGAAGATGAAATCGCCCGCGCCCGCCGCGCCGGGATCGAAGACCTAGACAAGATCTATACCCGTGACGAGATGGTGACCGGCGACGTGATTTTTGCCGCAACCGGTGTCACCGACGGGTCCATCGTGCAGGGCATTCGCACCGAACCGGGCTGGGTGACGACCGAAACGCTGCTGATGCGGTCGAAAACCGGATCGCTGCGCCGGATGACCTACCGCTCGCCGCTGTAACGCGTGGCTGGGGGCGCGGCCCCCACCAGCCCGGAAGATTTGAGGCAAGATGAAGACCGATGCCGCGCTTTTATTGATCGACTTTCAGACCGGGTTCAAAAGCCCGGTCTGGGGCGCGCGCAACAATCCCGATGCCGAAGCGCAGGCCCTGCGGTTGCTATCGGCATGGCGCGCGGCGATGGCCCCTCTCGTGCATATCCGCCATCTAAGCACGGCAGATGGCAGCCCGCTGACCGGCGCAGGCGCGGAATGGATGCCGGAACTGGCCCCGCGCGGCGCAGAAGCGCGCTTCGAGAAATCGGTCAATTCCGCGTTTATCGGCACCGGACTGGAGCAGTGGCTGCGCGACCGTGGCATAGCGCGGCTGGTCATCGCCGGATTGACCACACCGCATTGCGTTTCGACCAGCTGCCGGATGGGGGCCAATCTGGGCTTTCAGGTGACGCTTGCCCACGATGCCTGCGCCGCATTCACGGCCAATGCCGATAGCAGTTGGACCGCAACGCCCGGCGCGTCCTTGCCCCCCGAAGCCATCCATCACGCAGCGGTCAGCCATCTGCATGGCGAATTCGTCACGGCGCGCGCGGTCGACGATATCCTGACCGCATGACAGGGGCGCGCGCGTATCTGGGTGTCACGTGTTCTGCCCTTGGGCGGCGCTGGGTTGGCCCAGATGCAACGCACGACCGCTTGGCAGAGGCGATCTGGCAAGCCACAAGCCTGCCGCCCGCCGTTTGCGCGGTTCTGGCCCGCGCAGAGGTCGCGCCTGAACAGGCTGCGGATTACCTTGCCCCGTCGCTACGCGCGCTTTTGCCAGACCCACGCAGCCTGAAAGATATGGAGCGCGCCGCCGCCCGGATCTTGCAGGCCGCAACCACACGCGAACGGATTGCGATCTTCGCCGATTACGACGTGGACGGCGCTTGTTCCGCCGCGCTGCTGCTGGATTGGCTGGGCGCCATGGGTGTGCGCGCCACGCTCTATGTGCCCGACCGCCTGACCGAAGGCTATGGGCCAAACGCCCCCGCCATGACCAAGCTGGCCGCCGGGCATGATCTGATTGTCTGCGTCGATTGCGGCACCATGGCGCATGACGCGCTGGCCGCCGCCAAAGGCACCGATGTGGTGGTGCTGGATCATCACTTGGGCGCGGAAACCCTGCCGCCCGCTTTGGCCGTGGTCAACCCCAACCGGCAGGATGAGGATGGCGATCTGGGCCATCTATGCGCGGCAGGCGTGGTGTTCCTGCTGCTGGTCGAGGCCAACCGCCAAGGCCGCGCGCAAGGGCTGCAAGGCCCCGACCTGATGGCGCTGCTGGATCTTGTGGCGCTGGCAACCGTGGCCGATGTCGCACCGCTTCTGGGCGTGAACCGCGCCTTCGTGCGGCAAGGGCTGAAGATCATGGCAGGGCGCAATCGGCCCGGCCTGCGCACCCTGTCCGATATCGCGCGGCTGGACAGCGCGCCGCGCGCCTACCATCTGGGCTATGTGATCGGGCCGCGCATCAATGCCGGGGGGCGGATCGGGGCCGCAGATATGGGCGCGCGCCTGCTGGCCACGCGCGACACCGCCGAGGCAGAGGCCCTTGCCGCCCGGCTGGACCTGCTGAACACCGAGCGCCGCGAGATTGAAGCCGCCGTACGCGCCAGTGCCCTTGCACAAGCCGAGGCGCGCGGCACCGACAGCCCGCTTGCTTGGGCCGCAGATGATGGCTGGCATCCGGGCGTGATCGGCATTGCCGCCGCGCGCCTGAAAGAAGCCACCAACCGCCCTTCGGTCGTGATCGCGCTGGACGGCGAGATCGGCAAGGGATCGGGCCGCTCTGTGCCGGGTATAGACCTTGGCGCGGCCATTCACCGTTTGGTGCGCGAAGGGCTGCTGATCGGCGGCGGTGGGCACAAGATGGCAGCCGGTCTGACCGTAGCCCGCGACGGGCTGGAAGCCGCGATGCAGCGCCTAGGCGATCTGCTGGCCCAACAGGGCGCTGGCGCCCAAGGGCCACGCAGTCTGCGGTTGGATGGCACGCTTATGCCCGGCGCGATTACCCCCGAACTGATTGCACAGCTTGACGCGGCCGGCCCTTTCGGGGCCAGCGCCCCTGCCCCACGCTTTGCCCTTGCTGATATGCGGATAGAGGATATCCGCCGCATGGGCGACACGCATCTGCGCTTTCGCTGCAACGGCGGCGATGGCAACCGCTTGGACGTGATCTGCTTCGGGGCCTTCGACAGCGATCTGGGACCGATGATTGCGGCCCATCAAGGGCGCAGATTGCATCTTGCCGGGCAGATCGAAATCAATTTCTGGGGCGGCCGCCAGACCCCGCAACTGCGATTGGACGACGCGGCGATACCGCATGACACGGCGTGAAAAAATTCCTGTCACAAACCATCATTTTTCACGCAATACCCTCTTGCGCAGCCCAAACGCTTTGACTAAACACCGCCTCACCACAGAGTGGCCCGTTCGTCTATCGGTTAGGACGCCAGGTTTTCAACCTGGAAAGAGGGGTTCGATTCCCCTACGGGCTGCCACTTTTTCCCATTAACAACGAAATATCAAACCCTTATGGGTGGTGTTTGTGTCGTCTTTGGGGATGACAGGAAAACCGTCGTGGTTCAGGCCGTTTTCATTGGATGGTTGGCGCTGGTTGACGATCTATCAGGCTAATCGTGCGCACCTTGCTTGGGCCCGATCTTGAACTATCGGATTACCCGCCATTTTTTGGGCGTGGTGGCCCTCCCTGACTTGTAAAGGCAAAACGCGCGCTGTCCTTCGGCTACTTGGCATCAGTGCCACAACGAGAAAACCCCGCCCCTAGTGGGACGGGGCGCTGCCGGTGTCATGTGTCATCCGTCAGTTTCTTGTCTTCGCGCATCTCGAACCACATAGCGTTCAGGACGGCGAACATAGCGGCCAAGGGCAGGCCCAGTATCCATGCGAAATACCACATTGTCGGTTCCTTTCAGTAAGCGTTCTTATTGGCGATCATCTCGTCTTCGTCGACCTTGCCCCACAGCACTTTATAGACCCATGCCGTGTACATCAGGATCAGCGGCATGAAGATGACCGTGCAGACCAGCATTATGAACAGCGTCAGGTGCGACGAGGACGCGTCCCAGACCGTCAGCGACGATTTCGGGTCGATGGATGACGGCATGATGAAGGGGAACATTGTCAGCCCGACCGAGGAAATGACCCCGGTAATCCCCAGTTTCGACCACAGAAGGGCCGACACCTCGCCGCCACGGGCCAGCCCACGCACGGCCAAGGCCATGCCAATGAACCCCATGACCGGTGCGATCATTGCCCATGGCCGCACGTTATAAGCATTCAGCCATGACCCTTCGCGCACCACTTCTGACATCAGCGGGTTCGAGGGACCATCGGTCACGACCTGCCCGACCATCTGAAAGCCGGTGATGCCAAAGGCCAGCCAAAGCCCGGCCAGCGCGTAGCCCGCAATCGCCACGACCCCGGCCCAAAAGCCGATGCGACGGGCGCGCGCCAAGATATCGGGGGATTCGACCTTCACGGCCAGCCAAGTTGCGCCATGCGCAACCAGCATGGACAGCGACACCACACCAGCCAGCAGCGCGAACGGGTGCAGAAGCTGAAAGAACGTCCCTTCATATAGCGAGAAAAGGTTCTCGGTCAGCCGGAAGGGCGCGCCCAGCAACACATTGCCCACGGCCACGCCGAACAGCAGCGCAGGCACCGCGCCGCCAATGAACAGCGCCCAGTCCCAACCGCTGCGCCACCGCGCCGAGGGCCGCTTGGAGCGATACTTGAACCCGACAGGTCGCAGGATCAGCGCGGCCAGAACCACGAACATCGCCAAGTAAAAGCCAGAGAAGCTGACCGCATAAAGCGGCGGCCATGCGGCGAAAATCGCGCCGCCACCCAGAATGAACCACACTTGGTTGCCTTCCCAGACCGGGCCGACGGTGTTGATGACCACGCGGCGCTCTGTGTCGGTTTTCGCCACAAAAGGCAGCAAAGCGCCCACGCCCATGTCGAACCCGTCGGTCAGCGCAAAGCCGATCAGCAGCACGCCCAGCAGCAGCCACCAGATCAGGCGCAGGGTTTCGTAGTCGATAAGTTGGTGAAGGATCATCTGAGTTACTCCGCAGGCGTGCCAAGGGGCACATTGCCGTCATGGGTGCGCAGCCGGTGGGCATGGCGCGCCATGGCGATTTCGGTTTCTTCTACGTCCTGCTCTGGCCCTTTGCGGATATATTTCAGCATCAGGGACATTTCGATCACCAGCAGGATCGTGTAGAACACCATGAAGCCGGCAAGCGTCAGCGCGACAGAGGTCATCGACAGGTTGCTGACCGACATGGCCGTGGGCAAAATGCCATCCACAGTCCAAGGCTGGCGGCCGAACTCGGCCACGAACCAGCCCATTTCAGCAGCGATCCACGGCGTTGGGATGGCAAACACTGCCCCCCAAAGCGCCCAGCGCGGATAGTCGCGGCGGCCGAAATTGCTGCGGATGAAGAAGAACAACATCACCCCGATGAACGCGAAACCAAGCGCGACCATGATGCGGAACGCCCAAAACAGCGGCCAGACAGTCGGCACGGTGTCATCCGCGGCTTGCAGGATTTGCGCTTCGGTCGCGTTGCGCGGATCGTCGATGTATTTCAGCAGCAAAAAGGCATAGCCAAGGTCCGCGCCATGCGTCTCGAACGTGTCGAGCACGGGTTGCGCGGTCGCGTCGCGGTCTTCGCGAATGGTCATCAGCGCGTCATAGGCAACAATGCCAGAGCGAATACGATCCTGCGCTTCAAGAACCAGATCGTTGATGCCCGGAATTTCCTTGGTCAGTGACCGCGTGGCGATCAGGCCCATCGCATAGGGAATTTCGATCGAATAATGGTTTTCGCGCGCTTCCTGATCGGGCAGGCCGACAAGGGTGAAGGACGCAGGCGCTTCATGGGTTTCCCACATGCCTTCCATCGCGGCCAGTTTCATGCGCTGGGTATGCGTGGCGCTGTAGCCGGATTCGTCGCCCAGCAGCACGACCGAAAACGCAGCGGCCAGACCGAAGCTGGAGGCCACGGCAATTGACCGGCGCGCCAGTTCAACATGACGGCCCTTCAGCAGGTACCACGCCGACACGCCCAGCACGAAGACAGATGCGGTCACATAGCCCGCGCTGACAGTATGCACGAATTTCGCCTGCGCGACCTCGTTGAACAGAACGGCGAAAAAGTCCGTCATTTCCATGCGCATGGTCATGGGGTTGAATTCGGCGCCCACGGGGTTTTGCATCCAGCCATTGGCGATCAAAATCCACAGCGCCGAGAAGTTCGAGCCGAGTGCCACCAGCCAGCCCACAACAAGGTGTTGCACCTTGCTGAGTTTATCCCAACCGAAGAACCACAGGCCCACGAAAGTCGCTTCCAGGAAAAACGCCATCAGCCCTTCAATGGCCAAGGGCGCGCCAAACACGTCGCCCACGTAATGGCTGTAATAGCTCCAGTTCATGCCGAACTGGAATTCCATGGTGATGCCGGTGGCAACGCCAAGGACAAAGTTGATCCCGAATAGCGTGCCCCAGAACTTGGTCATCTGCCGCCAGATCACGCGCCCGGTCATAACATAGACCGTTTCCATGATCGCAATCAGCAGCGACAGACCAAGCGTGAGCGGCACGAACAGGAAGTGATACATGGCCGTCATCGCAAATTGCAGGCGCGACAGCTCGACAATCCCGAATTCCATATCTTTTGCTCCACTAAATCAGGGGAATCCCCCCGGTCATGCGCAGAGCAATGCGTCTTTAACCATGCTGTGACATTGATCCATGTCAATAAGTCGTAATCTTGTTACCAGTTATCCCAGCGCAATGATGCGGTCTGCTGTCGCAGCCTCGCGCGGGTGGTGGCTGGCCAGAACGATCATGGCGTCCGGCAGATAGGCGCGCAGCCCGGCCAGAACCATCTTGGCGGTGGCATCGTCCAGACCTTCGGTCGGCTCGTCCAGCAACAGCAATGCAGGGCGGCGCAGCAGCGCGCGGGCCAGTGTCAAGCGCCTCGCCTCGCCTCCTGACAGCCCTTCACCCCTTGGGCCAAGCATCATACCCAAACCCCCGCGCCCCCGGATCAGGCGGCCAAGGGCAACCGCGTCCAGCACGGCCCACAGGTCTGCATCCGTTGCGCCGGGTTGTGCAAGACGCAGCGCATCGCCCACAGTGCCTGCCATCAGCGCGCTGCGCTGGGGCAGATAGGTGACGGCCTCGCGCAGCGGGTGTTCGCCCCATTCCGACACCGGCAGCGCACCAAGGCGGAGTGTTCCATCCAGAACCGGCACCAGCCCGGCAATCGCCTGCAACACCGTAGACTTGCCGCAACCGCTTGGCCCGGTCAGTGCAAGGGTATCGCCGGGACGGGCCGAAAAGGACAGCCGCCGGACAATGGCATGCGCCGTGCCCGGACGCGCGATCGTGACATCTTGGGCGATCAGCGCATCGGGGCTGGCCGATTGGCCTGACGCAACCACCGGCGAGAGCATGACGCCGCGGCGCACCCGGCGCGCGGCCTCTGTCATGCGGCCCAGATCAGCAATTGCCCGGCGCAAGGGCGCAACCGTTTCCGCCAGCCCCAGCATAGTGAAAAAGCCCAGCGCCGCGATGGCCGGCGCAATCACCCCGTGGGTGACAAAGAGCGCCCCGATCCATAGCGCACCGCCCGCCATTAGCGTGGCCAGCACCGCTTGCGCAGCACCGGCGCGGCGCTCGACCCGGTCAAGCGCGCAGCGCAGCGCCGCTTGGCGCGCTTCGGCGGCTTGTGCGAAATCGGCCTGCGCGCGCAAGCGGCCATAGGCGGTCAACGTGTCGCGGCTGCGGACCATGTCGATCATGCGCGCGCGCAGGGCCTGTGTCGCGGCCTCTGCCTGTCGCGACAGTGGCACGGCCCGGCGGCTGGCTGTGACCAGTATCAACACGCTACCGACCAGCCACCCTGTAAGGGAAAACAACGCCACCGGCAGGCCGACCAGCCACCATAGCAGCCCAAAGGCAAGCATATGCGTGGCAAGCGCAGCAACAAACGGCAGCACCAACCGCAAAGAAACACCATCCAGCGCGTCGATATCCGCCGTAAGCCGCGCCAAGGCCTGCGGCCCGCGCAAGTGACCAAGCTGCGTGAACGGGGCCGCAAGCACCCGGCGCAAGACGCGCAGCCGCAGGCTTTCGAGCGCGCGCAAGGTGGCGTCATGGCTCAGCATCCGCTCACCATAGCGCGCGGCTGTGCGCCCAAGCGCAAGGAAGCGGATCGCGGCAGAGGGGCGGAACACGTCGAACACGGCCCCCATACCGATCAGACCGGCAGCGGACGCAGCGGTGATGAACCAGCCCGACACCCCAAGCAATGCCGCCCCCATCGCAAGGACCGCAAAGCTAAGCACCGCACCGCGCAGAAGCGCTTTGCGTTGGTCTTGCAGAACAATCCGAAAGATGAACCAAAGCGCGCTCATACGGCCGCCCCCAGCGTAATGATACGGTCCATGCACCGGGCCAGCCGCATGTCATGCGTCGCCACGATCAGCGTGGCGCCGCGTGCGGATTCTGACAGCAAGGCTTGGGCGATCAGATCCGCGGTTGCCGCATCCAGATCGGCGGTTGGTTCGTCAGCCAAAATGACATCCGGTTGGGAAAAGACCGCGCGCGCCAGCAAGACGCGGCGCGCTTCACCGCCCGACAGCCCCGCGCCGGTTTCCCCAAGGCGCGTGTTCAACCCTTGTGGCAGCGCCGCCAAGACGGGCTCTAGGGCGGCCTCTTGCACAGCGCGCGGCATGTCACCGGCCTCTGGGCGGCCCATGTCGATATTGCGGCGCAGGCTGGCATTCAGAAAATGTGGGGTTTGCGGCATCCAGCCAAGGCGACTGCGCCACGCATCCGCGGTGGTATCGTCCAGCTTGTGCCCTGCGACCGTGACATCTGCGCCGGGCAGGTGCTGCAACCCGGCCAGCAGGCGCAATGCTGTGGTCTTGCCTGCGCCACTGGGGCCGACAAGGGCAACCGCTTCGCCGGGCCGAATATCAATCTGCGGCAAGCACCCACCACCGGGCAATGCCAGCGCGCCCATGTGCAGGCTTGCTGCGCCACGCAGCGGGTCTGCCACCTGCCCTGCCCCCAATCGCAGGTCCTGCGTGGCCTGCCGCCAGTGTTCCACCTCGTCTGCCACGGCATCGGCGGCGGCCTTGTCATGCCACGCGCTGGCAAGATCGCGCAGTGGTTGGAAGAATTCGGGCGCCAATAGAAGCAAGAAAATACCGGCAGCCGGTGAAAGCTGCGCCCCCCATGACCCGAAAGTCACAACATCCAGCAAGGAAAACCCGACGAATACCGCGACCAGCGCCACCCCAAGGGCAGAGAACAGCTCCAGCACGGTCGATGACATGAAGGCCACGGCAAGAACCGCCATGGTCCGGCGGCGCAGATCATCGGCCTTTGCGGCAAAGCCGGTCTGCACGGGTAATGTGGCCCCCAAGGCCCGGATATCGGGCAAGGCTGACAGACGTTCCACCAGCAAATCATTCATATCGCCGATTTCTGTCAATTGGCGCGCGCTGGCCTCTTTCGCGGCCCAGCCGACCAATGCCATGAAGACCGGGATGAGCGGTCCGGCAACCAAAAGCACCAGCCCAACCGCCCAAGCCTGCCAGAACGACAACAGCAAGATTACTGGTGGCACCAGCAGAACCCGCATCCGGGCAGGCTGATAGCGGGTGATATATGGGATCAGCAAGTCCAGCTTGGTGCTGACCAAAGCACCCACCGCCCCCGGCCCGCCGAAGGCGCCTGTGCGCGCGCGGGTGGTTTCGGTGTGGATAATCTCGGTGCGCAATCGGCTGACAAGGCCGCGTGCGGCTGTTTGCAACAGCCCGTCTGCCTGTGCCCCAATCCAGGCGCGCAGCAAGCCCAGCGCCACGAACCCGGCCAATGCAGCGAAAGGTGCGGATGCGTCAGGCTGCAACAGGCCCGACAGGAACCATGCCACGCAAGCCGCCTGCATAGGCCAGATCAGGGCGGAGGCGGCAGATAGCCAACTCGCTCGCAGGACAATTGGGCGAACGCTGTGTTCGAGCCGCCCCAATGCGGTTTCGGCTGCGGGTTTCGATTTGCGCATAATGGCCCTCTTGAAGTGGTATCAAACATTCCAGTTATGCCATTTTGCCCCAGAGGGATTTGACCCAGATCATATCGGTTGCGCCAAATTGCAGGCGCCTATCCGGCCAAACGATCACACCTGTCTGCCGCGCTTTGCACCATGCGCCACGGTGAAGGGCCGCGAATGAAATGTCCGCGCATTTCATTCGCGCCTCAGGCGATGGCACGCCGCAGGCTACAAACTCTTCAGTTCCCACCCAAACGCGGCAACGAGTACGAGCGCACAAGACTATGCCCCGTCTGATTTATTTAAGATCATGCATCTTAACAGAAATTTTGGCGGATGGGGTGTCCGTTCAACCTGAAATTTTCTTCATAAATATCATTTACCTTTGCAAAAAATCTATGCCCTAGTTGTGCAGCGTGATGTGCAGCAAATGGAGACCGCCGTGAATGCCCAGATGGAACTGATCGCCACCAACGACAAAGGCCCGCTTACCATGTCGTCGCGGGAAATCGCCAAGCTCTGCGAAAAGTGAACCGCCCCGGGTTTACCGGAGGTTTTTTTGTTCAAAATTTACGCGACTTTTTCAAGGTTGTTCATGCTTGCATAGAATTGCTCCTCTACTTCTTGGGGCGGTTTGTGGCCAATTGC
>Ga0008838_100810_pt1 | contig 21213 bp, 20 predicted proteins | sample HotLakConUCCSL28_FD_62212 | JGI IMG/M metagenome (GOLD analysis project Ga0008838, IMG submission 62212) | Hypersaline microbial mat communities from Hot Lake, Washington, USA - Hot Lake Consortium UCC-SL28 (Hybrid Assembly) | ecosystem: Environmental > Aquatic > Thermal springs > Hot (42-90C) ...
TCGCAGCCAAAACCAGCGACAACATCATGGAGGACACAACAACCTAACCATTCCGATCGCAGCGGTCAGAACCGGCCAACTTGGTTGTCGGCACAGGACAAGGTGGTTGACGCTCTACACCCGGCACGGGTTTGTCACGCATCTGCTGCCCACTGTCACCTATGAAGAGGCGAATTGCCATGTTCTGCCCTGGATCAAGCAGCGGTCGCGCTGGCTGAAAGGGTATGCGATTACCTGGCTGGTTCATATGCGCCAACCTACGCTGTTATGGGCACAACTTGGGGCATGGCGCTTCTTTGGGGTGCAGGTGTTGTTCCTGGGCACGCTGGTGCAGTTCCTTCTGGCACCCTTGTTGTGGAGCTTCTGGCTGATGATCTTCGGGCTGGGCCATCCGCTACAAGACAGCCTGCCAAGGCAAGCGTTTGGGGCGCTGGCTGCGGTGTTTTTGCTGGCAGAAGCCACGACGCTCGGCCTTGGGGCGGTGGCCTTGCGGTCGCGGCATCATTCCGGGCTGTGGCACTGGTTGCCGGCTCTGCATGTCTATTTCCCGCTTGCAGTGCTGGCGGTCTACAAGGCCCTTTGGGAGCTTATCTCGGCCCCGTTCTATTGGGACAAGACCGCCCATGGAAAATATGGCGGGGCACAAGAAGCGTCAGTCGTTCAGGCTTAGGGTGTGTAATTCTCAATACAATCTGCTCAGGGTAGTGGACCGGGCCGAGAAACTTTGCTACTTTCAACCTTGAAGGGCAATACAACGCAGGAGCGCACGGCTTGCTGGTATTTTTGAAGCATCGCCTTGTGGTGTTCTCTACGCCCAAATGTGGCAGCACCGCTTTGGAACAGGCTTTGGCGCCCGCGTCCGACATTGTGTTGCAGGGCGATCCGCGCATCAAGCATTGCACATTTCATCGCTACAAATGGCGTTTTGAGAAATTCCTTCAGATATTCGACCAAACCCCCATGACCACCGCCGCGCTGATCCGTCATCCGCAAGATTGGCTGGGCAGTTGGTATCGGTATCGGCACGGGTCTTGGCTGGATGGCACGCCGCAAAGCACCAAGGGGCTGAGTTTTGATGAGTTTGTCGAAGGGTATCTGGCAGAAACGCAACCCGCCTTTGCCGCTGTTGGGTCGCAGGCGCGTTTTCTGACCCATCCGAAAACCGGCGAAACAGTGGATCATCTGTATTGCTATGACGCGTTTGACGGGTTTCAGGCGTTTCTGGAGGATCGTCTGGGCCAGAGCTTTGCGCTGGACCGTGTTAATACCTCGACCGAATTGCGGCTGACGCTGTCGCCGTCTTTGGCGCGACGGTTGGAAGCGGCCTATGCGCCTGATTTTGCCTTGTATGAAACCGCCTATGCCCGCAAACCCAAAAGCCGTATGCGCGCGCTGTTCCAATCCCTTGCAAGCTGACCGGTTTCGGGGTCAGTCTGGCGCGAGGCTGATGCAGCAGGAAAGGGCAGACAATGGGGTTGGAAGAACGGATCGCGGTTGCGCGGGGCGAGGGTGTGGCAGATCTGGTGCTGCGGGGGGCGCAGACGCTATGTATGGTCACGGGCGCGCGGCTTGGCGGTGATGTCGCCATCCATGACGGGCAGATCGTGGGCGTTGGCGCTGCCTATGAAGGCGCGCGCGTCATAGACCTGAGCGGCCATGTTCTGGTGCCGGGTTTCATCGACACACATCTGCATATCGAATCCTCGCTTGTTACGCCCTATGAATTTGACCGCTGTGTGGCCCCGCGCGGGGTGACGACCGCCATTTGTGACCCGCATGAGATTGCCAATGTCGCGGGTGCCGAAGGTATTCGCTATTTCCAGCGCGCCTCGGAACATACGGTTATGGATATTCGCGTAAACCTGTCCTCTTGCGTGCCCTCCACCCATATGGAAACCTCTGGCGCTTCGCTGGATGCCGACGCGCTTCTGGCCTTGCGCGATCACCCGTCTGTCATCGGGCTGGCAGAGTTCATGAACTTTCCCGGCGTCATTCATCGCGACCCCGGCTGCATGGCCAAACTGCACGCATTTGCAGGCGGTCATATCGACGGGCATGCGCCGCTTCTGTCGGGGCGGGATCTGAACGCCTATTGCGCAGCCGGTATCCGCACCGAGCATGAGGCCACCTCTGCCGAAGAAGCCCGCGAGAAGTTGCAAAAGGGTTTACGCGTGCTGATCCGCGAAGGGTCCGTCAGCAAGGACATGGTTGCACTTGCGCCTTTGCTGTCGCCTACAACCGCGCCTTATATGTGTCTGTGCACCGATGATCGCAACCCGTTGGATATTGCCGAACACGGCCATATTGACCACATCATCCGCAGCCTGATTGCCATGGGGTGCGACACTCTGGCGGTGTATCGTGCGGCAACCCTGTCGGCGGCCGAAGCCTTCGGACTGAAGGATCGCGGCCAGATTGCGCCGGGCAAGCGCGCCGATATCGTGGCGCTGCCCGATCTTGCGACATGTCGGGCGGCGATGGTTATTTGCGGCGGGCAGGTGGTCGATGACGCGGCTTTTGCCGGGCGGCAGGTGATTGACCCGGTTGCGCGCGAGTCCGTGCGCGCGCCGCAGGTCAGCGCACAGGATTTTCGCCATGCCGGGAATGCGCCAGAGACGCCCGTTATCGGCATTATAGAGGGCAAGATCATTACCGAGCATTTGCGGCTCGACATTGCGCCAGACGGTGGCGACAAACGCCCCGACCCGGCGCGCGATCTGGCGCGCGTGGCCGTCATTGAACGGCATGGCAAGAACGGCAATATTGCCACCGGTTTCGTGCGCGGCTTTGGCCTGAGGCAGGGCGCGATTGCGGCGACCGTCGCGCATGACCACCACAATATTGTGGCCGTTGGGGTAGAGTATGACGATCTTGCGCTGGCCGCCAATCGTTTGGCAGAGATCGAAGGCGGTTTCGTGGTGGCGCAAGGCGGCAAGATTATAGCGGAATTGCCGCTGCCGGTCGCAGGGCTGATGGCGCTCGACAGCTACGAGGAGGTTCACAGGCGGCTGGTGGCGTTGCGCGCGGCGGCAAAATCGCTGGGCGTCACTTTGGAAGAGCCGTTCCTGCAATTGGCCTTCATCGCATTGCCGGTTATTCCGCACCTGAAGATCACGGATTACGGGATGGTCGATGTCGATAAGTTCGAGGTGATTTAACGCCAGCAACCGCCCCGGTGGCGTGTCGATGGACGCTGCACGCGACAACCGCAGCGGGGTTTGGCCGTGTTCTGCGTAAAACGACCGCATTCTAGGGGCAAAACCCCGCCATTGGCACGCTTGCGCCCCTTCCCCTGTATTGGAATTCTGGGTATCAGACCCAATATAGGGACCGTATCACGAATTGAGGGGCCAGATGCGCAGGGTAGTCGTAACAGGGTTGGGAATGGTCACGCCACTGGCCTGCGGGGTCGAGGCGTCTTGGCAACGTTTGTTGGAGGGGCAGTCCGGTGCCGGGCCGATCACCCGGTTTGATGCCAGCCGCCTGGCAACCACCTATGCTTGCGAAGTGCCACGGGGCGACGGGTCTGACGGCACATTCAACCCCGATGACTGGATGGACGCGAAAGAAGCCCGCAAGGTTGATGAATTTATTCTGTATGGAGTCGCCGCCGCGGAACAGGCGATCCACGATTCCGGCTGGATGCCACAGGATGAGGAGTCGCGTTGCCGCACCGGCGTGATGATCGGGTCCGGCATTGGTGGGCTGCAATCCATTGCCGATACATCCATTCTGCTGCGCGACCGTGGGCCGCGCCGGGTGTCGCCGTTTTTCATTCCATCGGCGCTGATTAACCTTGTGTCGGGGCAGGTCAGCATTCGTCATGGGTTCAAAGGGCCGAACCATGCGGTTGTGACAGCCTGTTCCACCGGCGCGCATGCCATTGGCGATGCGGCGCGGCTAATCCAGTGGGGCGATGCAGATGTGATGATCGCGGGTGGTGCGGAAAGCCCGATTTGTGAAATCGGTATTGCCGGGTTCAACGCTTGCAAGGCGCTGTCCACCAAGCGTGCCGATGACCCGAAAGCGGCCTCGCGCCCCTATGACATGGACCGCGACGGTTTCGTGATGGGCGAAGGTGCAGGCGTTGTGGTGCTGGAGGATTACGAGCACGCCAGAGCGCGCGGCGCGAAGATTTACGCCGAAATCATCGGCTATGGCATGTCGGGCGACGCCTATCACATCACGGCACCCGCCGAAAACGGCGATGGCGCGCTGCGGTCCATGCAGGCGGCGGTCAAGCGTGCCGGGATCGACGCCTCGGAAATTGACTATATCAACGCGCATGGCACCTCGACCATGGCCGATACGATCGAACTGGGCGCTGTCGAACGCTTGCTGGGGGATGCGGCAGGAACCGCGACCATGTCTTCGACCAAATCGGCCATAGGGCATTTGTTGGGGGCGGCAGGCGCTGTGGAGGCGATCTTCTCGATCCTCGCCATCCGTGACCAGATTGCCCCGCCAACGCTGAATCTGGACAACCCCGCAGTGGAAACCCCGCTTAACCTGGCCGCGAATGCTGCCCATAAACGCAAAATCGACGTCGCATTGTCCAATAGCTTCGGCTTTGGCGGCACAAATGCCAGCCTGATCCTGCGCAAACTGGAAAGCTGATGATCCGTCATATCGTCGCCAATGCATTCACCCTGATGATCGTGGGACTGATCGCGCTTGCGGTCATCATCGCAGCGGGTCAGCGCCAGTTTGTCGGGCCGGGCCCGCTGACGCAGGCGGTCTGTTTCCGGGTTGCACCGGGGGCCAGCCTGCAACAGGTCTCTGGCCAACTGGCGGAAATGGGGGCGATCGGGTCGCCGCAAGTGTTCCGCATTGGCGCGCGCTATACCGAACGCGCCGATCAGTTGCGCTTTGGGTCTTATCTGGTGCCCGAAGCGTCCTCTATGGATGAGATTATGGATATCCTGACCCGCGGTGGCGCGTCCACCTGCGGCTCGGAAATTCAGTATCGCATTGGCGTCACGCGTATCGACACACTGGTGCGCGAACTGGACCCGGCAACGCAGCGTTTTGAAACGGTTGTGCAGTTCAATGCGGGCGAAACCCCACCCGATGATTATGCCCGCTTCACTGCCATGCCCGATATCAGCCTGCGCATCACCGTGGCCGAGGGCGCGACAAGCTGGCAGATATGGGATGGTTTGCGGCAGGCCGAATTCCTGTCGGGTGACGTGGGTGCGCAACCGGATGAAGGCTGGCTGGCCCCCGACAGCTATGCTGTGACCCGTGGTCAGGACCGGGCCGAGTTATTGACCGAAATGCGCGCACGGCAGGAAGCAATCCTTGCAGACTTGTGGGAAACCCGCGCCGATAACCTGCCCTATGAGACGCCATATGAGGCGCTCATCATGGCCTCGATTGTGGAAAAGGAAACTGCCGCCCCGCATGAGCGCCCACAAGTGGCCGGTGTGTTCGTGAACCGCTTGGAAACGCCGATGCGGCTTCAGACCGACCCGACAGTGATTTACGGCATCACCTTGGGGCAGGGCACCTTGGGCAGGGGGCTGCGGCGTTCGGAACTTGACGCGGTCACGCCCTATAACACATACCGCATTGACGGGCTGCCGCCCACGCCCATCGCCAATCCCGGCCGGCAAGCGATTGCGGCGGCGCTGAACCCGGATGACACGCCCTACCTTTATTTTGTCGCCGACGGCACGGGTGGTCATAGTTTCAGCACAAATTTAGCGGATCATAATCGCGCCGTGGCCCGCTGGCGCGAAATTGAAGCGGAGCGCGCGCGCGAAAACTGAGCATTTGTAAAGGGTTTTGTGATGTCCGCCCAACCAACGCTGACGCGCTTGTTTGCCATGATCGCCTTCGCGGGGTTCGCTGTGCATATCGCCACCAATGTTCAACTGCTGCAAGAGGGGGCACGCGTATCGGCCATGTTCAACACCGTGGCCGCCGTCATGGCGGCGGTTTCGGGTTGGATGGTGGCGGGGCCGCGGATCGAAGCGCGACTTGTCAAATCTGTCTTTGCCATGGTGCAAGGCGTTATTGCTGCCGCCTTTCTGGCCTTGGCCGCAGGAGCCACGGTCGAAACCTTTCGCCTTGGCTACAAGATCCGGTATGATGATCTGGGCGAAGCGATGCAGGGCTTTTTCGGCTATGTCGCAGAGGGTGCGCAAAAGCTTGCGACCCCCGATATTCTGCTCGCCATTGGTATATTCTGCTTGGTCGGCGGTCTGATCCTGTCACTTCTGTTCCGCATGTTCGAAGCGCGGCGCAACGCGCGATGAGCGATCCGGTCTTTCTGTTCGGAACGCTGCGCCATGCCCCCTTACGCGCGGCCGTTTTGGGTGGGGATGCTCCGACGCAGGTCGGGCAACTGCCAGGATATATCGTTCTGGAACACGCGGGCTATCCGGTGCTTGTGGCGCGGGATGGTGCTTTTGCTCCCGGTAGTCTGTTGCGTCCAGATGCCACGCAGCTTGCCCGGCTGGACCTCTATGAATCGCTTTTCGACTACAGGCGACACTCTGTGCCAGATGGGCAGGGCGGCCGTGTCTGGCTGTATCGTCCGGCGCAAGCGCTCACACTGACCGACGCGGCACCTTGGGTGCTGTCCGCTTGGGTCGCGCAGATGGGTGAGGCCGCCGTTCTGGCCAGCACAGAGATCATGGCGCTTGCCCGCGCGCACAGCACAGAGGCACTGTCTGTGCGGTACCCCATGCTGCTTTCGCATGCCTGTGCGCGGCTCCGCGGACGCTCCGAACCCGCGCCGCATAGTTTGCGCCGCGCCGCGCAGCGCGACGATGTGGACAGCATATCGACTGCGCAGCCCTATGCCTATTTCTTCGGGGTGCAGTCCGATGATCTGCGCTTTCGCCGCTTTGATGGCACGCTTAGCCCGGTCGTGCGGCGCGCGGGTTTCGTGATGACCGATGCGGTCACGGTGCTGCCCTACGACCCGGTGCGCGATTGCGTGCTGCTGGTGGAACAGTTCCGCTATGGCCTGTATCTGCGCGAAGTTGCGAATTGCTGGTCGCTCGAAGCGATTGCCGGTCGCATCGATGCCGGGGAACGGCCCGAAGGCGCTGCCCTGCGCGAGGCGCAGGAAGAGGCCGCTCTGGCACTCTCCGCCGACTCCCTGCAGTTTGTCGGGCAATCCTACCCATCGCCCGGTTCGATCAGCGAATGTCTGTTTCAATATGTCGCGCTCTGCACGCTGCCGCAAGACGACCGCGCCATCGGCGGGCTAGAGGCAGAGCACGAGGACATCCGCCGCCACGTCATCAGCTTTGCGCGGTTGATGCAGCTTGTGGAAAGCGGCGAAATCCAGAACGGCCCGTTGCTGACAACCGCCTATTGGCTTGCGCTCAACCGCGATCGGCTGCGTGCAGCTTAGCTTGGGTCGGATTTGTAGCGCTCGAACAACCGCGCTTGCAGCAAGAAGAACCCAAATAGCGCCACCGGAAGGCCGAATGTGCGGAAATTCACCCACATATCGGTCGAGAAATTGCGCCAGACCAGTTCATTTGCGCAGGCCATGGCAAAGAACATCAGCGCCAGCCGCTTGGTCAGCAAGATCCAGCCTTCATGCGTCAGCGGCAGCGCGCCTTCCATCACCAGTTGCAGCCAGCTTTGCCCGCGCAGCAGCCCGATCCCCAGCAACAGGGCGAAAATGCCATAGATGGCCGTGGGCTTGGTTTTGAAGAACCGGTCATCATTCAGCCAGACTGTCAGCCCGCCGAACACCACCACCATGACCAGCGTGACAAGCTGCATCTTGCTCAGCCGTCCCGACAGTCGCCACAGCAGGAACGTAGCCAGCGCCATCACCGGGATGAAGGCAGCGGTCAAAAGGATGAAGGCGGTGTATTCGGTGCCGCCGATCGTATAGCTTTGCCCGCGGGTCAGGACATAGCCCAGGAAGAACAGAAAGACGGGGCCAAGCTCCAGCCCGATCTTGACGGCGGGAGAAACGGTTTTTTCTTGCATGTCTGGCTCGATCTTGTTGGCGCGTCCCTTAGGACGCAATGCGCAGCACGACATCGCGCCCGCGCTTGTTATATCGCAATTCGCTTTCGCCAATGGCGGTGACTTCCCCACCATCCAGTCGCTCGCCCACCTCTACGGTCACGACGCGCCCATTGTCCAGCCGCACCAGCGCGCGCCGGGCAGACGGCGTGCCCATTACCCCCAACAAGTTGATCTGGCGAAGGTTTATCGCGCGCGTCTGGGTCGCAGCGCGGGTAACAGAGGCAGAGCTGGGGATGCGCGGTGCAGCGGATGCAGCAGAGGCCTGAACGATTTCGGCCTGCGGTTCCGCAACCGCGCGTATGCGGGCCGTGGCCAGCGTGCGCTCCACGATCTGCGAGAACGCGCCGGGGCGTGCCGATGGGCGCAAAGATGCGGCGACGGCCTGCGGTGTGGCGCTGGCAAACTGCTCTGCCTGCGCCACGGCGCGTTCGACAATCTCGGCAGGGCGTGACCGGGGTGCAAGCAGGGTAAGCGCAACGCCGCCCGGAGGCGGCGTCAGGCTAGCCTGATCGTCAGGTGTCTCTGCATCGGGGGCCTCATCCGGCCCGGTTTCGACATTTGCGGGCGGTTCGGGCGCAATATCCTCTGGTCGGGTGGGCGGCAGGATGGGCGGCGTGCCTTCGGTGACATCAACTTCCACCGCGCTTTCATCTTGTGGCGCGACCTCCTCTGCCGGTGGTTCGGGGAGGGGTTCTGGCTCTGGCGCAAGCCCTTCGGGGCGCGCGGGCGGCACAACGGCCGGGCGGCCTTGGGTGACGCTGATCTCCAGCAATTCTTCGCCTGGTGGCAGGGTCGGCTCGGTTGCAGCCAAGTCATTCTCGTCTGTCACCTGCGGCACCTCCGCGCCGCGCAACGGTGGCAGGGGCGCCGTGCCGAAGGGGGCAGGCGCGCCCTGAACAGAGGGCAAGTCCCCCGGCGCATTGGGGGGGATGGCCCGAACCGACCGCAACGCGGCCAGCCTGCCCGCGCTTTGCGCCGGGGCGTCGATGGCAGGGCCCGTGTCGTCCGAATCGACGCCCTCGGGTGCCGTGCTCTCGACCGATTCGGTGCTGCCTTGTTGTTGCGCGGCGTCGGTCACACCAAGTGCCGCTTCGACCGGGTCTTCCTCATCCGTGCCGGGCAGGGCCAACGCTTCCGGAGCGGCGATGTCGCTGGCCGTATCCTCAGGCAGGACCGGCTGCGCCAGCTCTGGTTCCTGATTACCTGTGAAATAGAACACCCAGACAACCACAGCCACCACCAGAAGAAGTGCCGCGCCGCTAATGGCAAGCGCGCGCCGTGGAAGCTTCGGTTCGCTCACCGTTTCATGGCGGCGTGCGCCGAAAACTGTCAGACGATCTGCCTCTGAATCCGCCGCCGCTTTACGAGGGGCTGCGGAGCTGGCGGGTTTGGCGGATTGCGCCGATTTTGCGGGTGCTTTCGGAGCGGGCTTTGACGCATCCGCGCGCGCCAATGCGGCTTGGGCCGGTGTCGCAGCTTTCGATTCTGCGGAGGTTTTACTTTTCAAAAGGCTTGTTGCGCCGCGCAAACTGCTGGTGGCGCGGCTTACCGGCGTTGCGACAGAGGCGCGCAACCGCTCTGCCAAGATGGCCCCACTCAGACTGCCCAGCGACAGGCTGCGCGATTTCGCCAAGGCGGTCAGGGCTTTGTTCGCGGGGGCGGATTTGGGGGAGGGCGGCGTTGCTGGCGCGGAAGACGCGCCCGGCGCAACCCGGCGTGACCGGAAAGACGCCGGTGCCGCAAAGTCTTTCTCTTTGGTCGTCTCTGTCGTCGGGGCTTTCGCAGGCACGGTTGGCGTTTTCGCCGCATCCGCTTTGGCGGGCCTGAGCGTTTGGCTGGACACATTCCGCTTGCTGAAATCGAACCTGTCCGGTTCCGGCTTTGCCACCGTTTTGGCGGCCTTTGCCGGTGTCGCCGCAGGCTTGTCTTTGGCTACCAGGGGCGGCGCGGTCTTCGCCGTGGGCGAAGATGTTTTTGTCTCCGGCGTGGCGGCGGGTGCTGAGCCAGTCTTGGCGGCGGCTGCCGGCGTGGGCTTGTCCAGCTTGGCCAGGCCCGTTTCGCGCAGGATGGGGCCGCCGCGGCCCAAATCCTCTGGGCTGTCGGAAACCCCGTCCACACGGCCGAAAAACGGTTCCGTCGCAAAATTGCCCGACTGCGGCGCGGCCACGAAACACACCGGGTTCAGACCTTGCGCGCGCGCAAATTCCTCGGCCTCTGTCAGCGTCTCTCGTGCGACCACGGCCACGCGCAGAGTGCCGTCACTTTTCTGCCAGTCGAACTCCAGCTCTTCGATTGGATAGGGTGTCTTGCCCTCCAATGCCGCGCGGATGGCGTGGTCATCCTGCTGCGTGGGCATGTCGGTATACAAGATCTGGTCATCGGGAATGACCAGTTTGGTCGCGATCCCATCGGGCGCAAGCGCGCGGGCCTTGGCCACAAGCGCCTGCATCTGCGCATCAATGTCGCCCGCGTCCATCGGCACCGCGCCGACACGCAACCAACCGGAGTCACCCCGCTGCCATAGCGTGATGCCATCCTCTGTCAGACCAAGTGCAAAATTTGGTTTCATAGCTTGGCCTTAACAAATTCCAGACACTATCGGGAGTCGGAAAACCCGTGCCGAGGGCCGGTATAGCGAAAAATTGCTTGGCCGCGCGCCCGGCGTGAGGCGCGCGGCCGGTTGTATCAGGCCGTTGCCTTGGCCAAAGCCTGTTCCAGATCGGCGATGATGTCATCTGCGTTTTCCGTGCCGATGGACACGCGCACCACGTTCGGGGCAGCCCCGGCGGCGATTTGCTGCTCTTCGGTCAATTGCCGGTGCGTGGTTGAAGCCGAGTGGATAATCAGCGACCGCGTGTCGCCAAGATTGGCGACATGGCTGAACAGGTCCACGGAATCGATCAGCTTTACGCAGGTCTCATAGCCACCCTTCAGCGCGAAGGTGAACAATGAGGACGCGCCCTTTGGGCAGATCTTTGCCACACGGTCGTAATAGGGCGAGGATTTCAGCCCGGCATAGGTGACATGATCGACCGCCGGGTGGTTTTCCAGCCATTCCGCAACCTTGATCGCGTTTTCGCAATGGCGCTCCATGCGCAGCGACAGGGTTTCGATCCCCATTAGCGTGTAATGCGCGGCCTGTGGGTTCAGGGTCATGCCCAGATCGCGCATGCCCACGGCAATCGCATTGAACATGAAGGCCAGCGGGCCAAGCGCTTCGTGGAATTTCAGCCCGTGATAGGCCGGTTCCGGCTGCGAGAGCGCGGGGAACTTGTCGTTGGCGGACCAGTCGAACTTGCCCGAATCGACGATGCAGCCGCCGGTGACGGTGCCGTTGCCGGTCAGGTATTTGGTCATGGAATGAATGACCAACGTCGCGCCATGCTCGATCGGGCGGCACAGATAGGGCGTTGCGGTCGTATTATCCACGATCAGCGGAATGCCGTGCGCGTCGGCAATCGCGGCCAATGCCGGAAGATCGGCAATGTGCCCGCCCGGATTGGCGATGGATTCGCAGAACACCGCGCGCGTGTTCTCGTCGATCGCGGCCTCGACCGCGGCGGCATCGTCAATATCGACAAAAGTGGCGGACCAACCAAAACGCTTGATCGTCTGGGAAAACTGCGTGACCGTCCCGCCATAAAGTCGGTTCGACGCCACAATGTTCAGCCCTGGCCCCATAATGGTAAACAGCGCCAGAATCTGCGCCGCATGGCCAGAGGAACAGGCCACAGCACCCGCTCCGCCTTCGAGTGCGGCCATGCGGTCTTGCAGCGCGAACACCGTGGGGTTGGTCAGCCGCGAATAGATGAAGCCCACTTCCTGAAGGTTGAACAGCGCCGCCGCGTGGTCGGCATCGCGGAACACATAGGCCGTGGTCTGGTAAATCGGCACCTGACGCGCGCCTGTGGCCGGATCGGCATTTGCCCCGGCATGGATCTGCAACGTCTCGAAGGCTTGCGGTGTTTCGCTCATTGGCGGTCATCCTCCCATTGGTTCGGGGGTGACGCTACGACACAGGCGCGCAATGGGCAAGCGGCAGGATCAGTCCTTGGACGCTGCGGGCGCGGGCAGGGCCTTGGCCTCGTCCGGCATCTGCTCTGGCAATTCTATGGTGAAGCTGCCTTCCTCGGGGTAGATCGTGATGCGCGGCTTGGGGCTGAGCGTTGCGAGGATCTCGTTAATTTCGGATTGAGCGCGCTCTATCGTCTCGCGTTGCGTCTCGCGCTTGACTTGCGGCGTTTCGGCCTTGTTTCCGAACAAAAATTTGAACATCTGGAATCTCCTCTGGCAACGGTTGGCTGTGTCTAGCCGATAGTCCCCATGGGGGAAAGCCGCTTTGCCGCGCTGCGGCGAAACCCTGCTCAGGCAAAGCCCTTGGCAAGCCGCGTGTCGCCCACCATCATGTTGCGACGGTTGTGTAGCGGGCCAATATATTGCGTAACCACAGGGTCCGCAGCATCCAGCACGCCATACCGCAAAAGTAGCCCGGTCATCGCGGCCTCTGATGCGCGTATGCCGCCATCCGCGATTTTCAGCGCAATGCCCAAACCTTGTTCCGGCAACATCGCCACGAACACCGCTTCTGCGCCGGTTTTGACTGCGGCGCGACCCTTGGTAGCGCGCATCAGGTTGGTGCAGGCTTTGGCCTTGCCCGCGACCATCTCTGGATGCGCCATCATCGCGTTGCGCAACTGTGCCATGGCCTGCGCGCGCAAGTCGCCCGCGCCCTCGCGAGCAGCAGCATATCGCGCCATCGCCAGCCCCAGCCCCTGCAATTCGGTGGCAAAGTTCGGCGCCGAACACCCGTCAATGCCATATCCCGGAGAGCGTTGATCGGTCACATCCTCGAACGCATCCCGCACGGCGCGTTGCACAGGGTGATCCGGGTCAACATATTCGGACCCGCCGCGCAAATGGCGGTTCAGCGTCAGAAATCCTGCATGTTTGCCCGAACATTCGTGGTGGCTTTGGCAAGGTTCGGCATGGGTGCAGATCAGCCGGTCGCGCTCGGCAATGTCGCCCGGAGGGGCGGTGCCGCAGCGCAGGTCGTCATCCGACAGGCCCAGATCGTCCAACCAGCGCGTGACCATCCCGACATGCAGCGCGCTTGCCTGATGCGACGCGCAGGCCAGCGCCAACTGGGCCGGCGTCAGCCCCTTGGCCGCGCCCGATTCGACCAGCGGCAGCGCTTGCACCATCTTGCAACTGGAGCGCGGGTAGATCACCACATCCGGCCGCCCCCACGACTCTACAATCTCGCCATTCGCGCGCATGACAACCGCATGGCCCTGATGCACCGATTCCAGCCTGTCGCCGCGCCACAGTTCAACCATGGGCACCGCGCCCTGTGCGATTGTGGCGGGTCCGGGGCTGTCTTGCTTCGGCATGATCTTGCTTATCCTGTCCTGATTGCGCAGATCGATTCACGCTTGCGCGATTTTTTAACGCTAGGGCTTTGAACTTCGACTATCGAAAGGTTATGAAAACCAATGAAAATGTGACAGCCCAAATTGCACTTGCGTGCGACAGGGGCGCGAACAGGCCAGATCTAACGGATCGAACAGCTCGGAGGCAAGCTAGCAGATGGTGTTCCACGCACGAAACCAAGCCGGGATGGCACTGGGCGCAGCACTCGCCCTTTCACTTGCAGGCGGCGCGGTGCAGGCGCAGGTGTCGACAAATCGCGTGGCAGCGGACACCGCCTGGAGCGTGTTTGTCGCAGATGACCCCAAGGAATGCTGGGCCGTGTCTGCCCCGCGCGAAACCGTCAACACGCGCGGCGGCAGCCCGGTTCAGGTGCGGCGCGGCGATATCCTGTTATTCGCCACTTACCGCGCTGACAACGCGATGCCCGTCATTTCCTTTACTGGCGGCTACCCATTCGCCCCCGATTCGACCGTGGGCCTGACCGTGGGCGACACCGAATACCAGCTTTTCGTGAATGGCGAATGGGCGTGGTCGGGCTCTGAAGAGGAAGACGCGCGCATCCTTGATACGTTGCGGGCCGGGGCAGAGGCCGTGCTGACTGCCCGTTCTGCGCGCGGCACCGACACACGCGACACTTTCTCGCTGTTTGGCTTTACCGCCGCGACCGAAGAAGCACAGCGCCAATGCGCTGAGTGATTTCGCGGGTTTTGCCCGCTGCAATGGCCGCCCGGACTGTCTTTTCCGGGCGGCTTTATTATATACTAGGCCGTGTCCGAACCGAAAGCCCGCCCCATGACCGCCAACACCCCCATCACCCAAGACGTGCTGACCCTGCCGCGCAAGCTGCCCGAAGGCGGAAAACGCTCCCTTGTCGGGTTGACCCGTGCGCAGATGGCAGAGGCGTTGGCGCAAATCGGCACGCCCGAACGCCAAGCCAAGATGCGCGTGGGCCAGATCTGGCAATGGGTCTACCATTGGGGCGTGCAGGATTTCGCCTCTATGACCAATCTGGCCAAGGGCTACCGCGACCAGCTTGACGCGGCCTTTACTCTGGACAGGCCGGAAATAGTCTCGCGGCAGATGTCCGAGGATGGCACGCGCAAATACCTGCTGCGCATTGCTGGCGGGCACGAGGTCGAGGCTGTCTATATCCCCGAAGAAAACCGCGGCACCTTGTGTGTTTCCAGCCAGGTGGGCTGCACTCTGACCTGTTCTTTTTGCCATACCGGCACCCAGAAACTGGTGCGCAACCTGACCGCGGCGGAAATCGTCGGGCAGGTGCTGGTTGCGCGCGATGATTTGGGCGAATGGCCCGAACCCGGCGCCCCCAAGAATGAAACCCGCCTTGTCAGCAATGTGGTGCTGATGGGCATGGGAGAGCCGCTCTATAATTTTGAAAATGTGCGCGATGCGATGAAAGTCGTGATGGATGGCGAAGGGCTGTCCATTTCGCGCCGTCGGATCACGCTGTCCACCTCCGGCGTGGTCCCCGAAATTGCGCGCACAGCCTCTGAAATCGGTTGCCTGCTGGCGATCAGCTTTCACGCCACCACAGATGAGGTGCGCGACAAGCTGGTGCCCATCAACAAGCGTTGGAACATCAAGACCTTGCTGGACGTTTTGCGCGATTATCCGCGCATATCGAATTCCGAGCGAATTACCTTTGAATACGTTATGCTGAAAGATGTGAACGACAGCGACGCCGATGCGCGCCGTCTTGTGCGGCTGATCGCGGGGATTCCGGCCAAGATCAACCTGATCCCATTCAATGAATGGCCCGGCGCGCCCTATCAGCGATCGGACTGGGCGCGGATCGAAAGTTTCGCCGATATCGTGCATAAGGCAGGCTATGCCAGCCCCATCCGCACCCCGCGCGGCGAAGATATCATGGCCGCCTGTGGGCAGCTTAAATCCGCGACCGAACGCGGGCGACAATCGCGCGCGGAAATCGCGGCACAGACGGAGTCCTAGATGCCCGTCGTCCTCCTCATCGTGGTCGGTGCTTTGGCCGGTGTTCTTGCCACGCGGCTGATGCGCATGAATACCGACCTGCCGACCGCGATGGTTATCGGGGTCTTGGGTGCGGTCGTCGGCGGCCTTGGGTTTCGGTTCATGATGGCGTCAGCGGGGTGGGTCGGCGGGTTCGTGCTGGCGCTTCTGGGGTCGCTGGCGCTGCTGTGGCTGTATCAACTTTGGCAAGGCCGCCGCTGATATTGCGCCAGATCAAGGCGGTTGCGGCGCGATCCTTTACACTGCTCTCGTAAGCAATGACAGGAGAGCGAACATGTCCCACACCCCACATGAACTGGCCGAGGAATTTCCGCAGCAGGTAGAGGCGTTGCATCGCCTGAAGCAGGAAAACGCGCATTTCGCCAAGCTTTTCGACAGTTATCACAATGTGAACCGTGCCATTCACCGCGCCGAGACACAGGTCGAACCTGTCTCTGAAGACGAAGAATCCCGTATGCGTCGCGAGCGGTTGGCGCTCAAGGACGAAATCGCGCATATGCTGAACGGGGGCTGAGCGCGCGCGTGGCGGCCAGGTCAGGCCGCCACCACCTTAGACACTTGCCGTCCAAGCCCGTCCACCTCCAGCACGACCGTGTCGCCAACGGTCAGAAATTGCGGCGGCACCATGCCCAAGCCAACCCCCGAAGGCGTGCCCGTGGCGATCACGTCACCCGGCATCAACCGCATGAAGGTCGACATGTAAGCCACGATTTCCGCGACCGAAAAGATCATGTCGGATGTGTTCGAGCCTTGCCGCGCGTCCCCGTTCACCACCAGTAACACATCCAGCGCCTGCGGGTCCGGCACCTCGTCGCGGGTCACGAACCAAGGGCCGATCTTGCCGAAGGATGGCGCGGATTTGCCCTTTATCCACTGGCCGCCCCGGTCCTTCTGGAAGGTCCGTTCCGACACGTCATTCACCGCGACATAGCCCGCAACATAGTCCAGCGCTTCGGCTTCGGAAATGTTCAGCGCCGGCGCCCCGATCACCACGCCCAGTTCCACCTCCCAATCCACGCGCGACGCACCTTGGGGGATGATAATGTCATCTTCTGGCCCCGCCAAAGACGAGCTGGCCTTGGAAAACACCAGCGGCTCGCTTGGCTTTGTCGCGCCCGTCTCTGCGGCATGGGCGGCATAGTTCAACCCGATGCAGTAGAAATTCGGCACCCACGCCAAGGGCGTGCCCAGACGCACCAGCCCTTGAACCAACGGAGCCGCGGTCAGATCGCGCGCGGCCAACTCCGCCAGCGCGGGAATCGAGACAGTCTTGCCCGCGAAATCCGGCACCACCCCGGACAGATCGCGCAGCCGTCCCTCTGCATCCAGAAACCCCGGCTTTTCCTGCCCAAGAGCTCCGAAGCGCACCAGTTTCATCTGTGCGTCCTTTCCATTTCATCTTGCCAAAAATACTCACGACACAGCATCTGCCAGACGCGATGGATCAACCCTTGGAGATCGCTTCCAGCCGTTCGCGTGTCAACTCACCGGGAACGATGGTAATGGGCACCGGCAGCGTGCCAGAGGATCGCGTCAGTTGCGTCACCAGCGGGCCGGGATTATTCGCTTCTGTGCCGGCGCCCAGAACCAGAATGCCAATTTCCGGATCATCCTGAATTTGCGCCAGAATTTCGGCCACCGCCTCACCCTCGCGGATGACCAGTTCAGGGTTCACCCCTTGACGGTCGCGCATCCATTTGGCGAACACCTCGTAATGCGCCTCTATGCGCTCGCGGGCTTCGGCGCGCATCACCTCCGCCACGCCCATGAAGCCGTGAAATTCCTCCGGAGAGATGATCGACAGAATCTGCACCTGCCCCTTGGTATGCGAAGCGCGCATCGCGGCAAAGCGCATGGCGTTCAGGCATTCGCGGCTGTCATCAAGAATGACAAGGAATTTGCGCATGTGCCCTCCGGTCTGATTGTCACCCGCACATATTGGCGTGTCAGTGCCGCACTGTAAAGCGCCGCAACAGGCTACACCCAAGGTCGTATAGGCGTGCGCGCTGTTCCATGGTTCACTCTGGCCAAAGCCAATGATGGGAGGAGCCATATGAGCAAAGTAACAATGACGGTAAATGGCCGCGAAAGAAGTGCAGAGGTCGAAGGACGCACGCTGCTGTCGGGTTTTCTGCGCGAAGGGTTGGAACTGACCGGCACCCATGTCGGCTGCGATACCAGCCAATGCGGCGCTTGCGTGGTATTGGTGAATGGGCAGGCGATCAAATCCTGCACTGCGTTTGCCCATGATCTGGACGGGGCAGAGGTCACGACCATCGAAGGCGTGGCCAACGCTGATGGCAGCCTTGGCCGCATCCAGCAAGCGTACAAGGATTATCATGGGCTGCAATGCGGCTTTTGCACGCCGGGCATGGTGATGAGTTCGGTGGCACTTTTGGCCGAGAACCCCAAGCCCACAGAGGAGGAGGTGCGCCAGTATCTGGAGGGCAATATCTGCCGTTGCACCGGGTATCAGAACATCGTGCGGGCCGTGATGGCCGCATCCGGGCAGGATGTGGGCGCTTTGGCGGCTGAATAAGACCAGCAGATTTTCAGGGAGGATTGACATGCCAAAAGATGACGGCATCGGCGCCAGCGTGAAGCGGCGCGAAGATACACGGTTCCTGACCGGGAACGGCAAATACACCGACGACATCAACCTGCGCGGCCAGACCTATGTGTATTTCCTGCGCTCGGACGTTGCACATGGGCGGATCAAGGGGATCGACAGCTCTGCGGCAGAAGCCATGGACGGTGTGCTCAAGGTGTTCACCGCCGCTGATTTCGACAGCGCGGGCGGCATTCCTTGCGGTTGGCAGGTGACCGACAAGCACGGCCAGCCCATGCAGGAACCCAAGCACCCCATTCTGGCCGAGGGCAAAGTGCGCCATGTAGGCGATCCGATCTGTGCCGTGGTGGCCGAAACCTACGCGCAGGCCCGCGATGCCGCCGAGGCGATCGAGGTGGATATCGAAGAACTGGAGCCGGTTGTCGATATGAAGGCCGCGCTGAAAGATGGCGCGCCACTGGTGCATGACGATCTGACCTCGAACCTCTGCTACGACTGGGGTTTTGTCGAAGAAAACAAGGACGCAGTGAATGCAGCGTTCGAGAGCGCTGCGCATGTCGTGTCACTGGAATTGACTAATAACCGCCTTGTCGCCAACCCGATGGAACCGCGCGTGGCCGTGGGCGATTACGACCCTTGGGGCGACAATCACACGCTCTATACCACCAGCCAGAACCCGCATGTCATTCGCTTGCTGATGGGCGCGTTTGTTCTGAACATTCCCGAACACAAGCTGCGCGTGGTCGCGCCGGATGTCGGCGGGGGGTTCGGATCAAAAATCTACCATTACGCGGAAGAGGCTTTTGTCACCTATGCCGCCAAGGTCTTGAAGCGCCCGGTGAAATGGACCTCGTCGCGCTCGGAAGCCTTCATTTCCGATGCGCATGGCCGCGACCACAAGACGAAGATCGAACTGGCGCTGGATGCGGCCCATAATTTCACCGCGCTGCGGACTGAGACCTATGCCAATATGGGCGCGTATCTGTCGACCTTCGCGCCGTCCATTCCCACATGGCTGCATGGCACGCTGATGGCCGGGAATTACAAAACCCCGCTGATCTATGTGAACGTCAAGGCCGTGTTCACCAATACCGTGCCCGTCGATGCCTATCGCGGCGCAGGGCGGCCCGAAGCCACGTTCCAACTGGAACGGCTGGTGGACAAGGCCGCGCGTGAATTGGGTGTGGACCCGATCGAATTGCGCCGCCAGAACTTCATCAAGCCCGAAGAATTCCCGTATCAGACCCCGGTCGCGGTGGTCTACGATACCGGCAATTACCACGCCACTATGGATAAAATGCTGGAACTGGCCGATTACGCGGGCTTTGAAGCGCGCCGTGCGGAAAGCGCCGCACGCGGCAAGCTGCGCGGTTTCGGCATTGCGCATTACATCGAGGCTTGCGGCATCGCGCCCTCGAACCTTGTGGGCCAGTTGGGCGCGCGCGCGGGGCTGTATGAATCCGCGTCGGTGCGGGTGAACGCCACCGGGTCGATCAGCGTCTATACCGGCAGCCACAGCCACGGGCAGGGGCATGAAACGACCTTTGCCCAAGTGGTGGCCGACATGATCGGGGTCGATGCCAACAGCATCGAAATTCATCATGGCGACACGTCGAACACACCGATGGGCATGGGAACTTATGGCTCTCGGTCCTTGGCCGTGGGGGGATCGGCCATCGTGAAGGCCACCAACAAGATCATCGACAAGGCCAAGAAGATCGCCGCCCATCTGCTGGAAGCCGCACCCGAAGACATCGAATTGAAGGACGGCAAATTCAGCGTGGCGGGCACTGACAAGTCTGTGGATTGGTCGGGTGTGACGCTTGCCGCCTATGTGCCGCACAACTACCCGCTGGAAGAACTTGAACCGGGGCTGGAGGAAACGGCGTTCTACGACCCGTCAAACTTCACTTTCCCCTCGGGCGCTTATGGGTGTGAGATCGAACTGGACCCGGATACCGGCAAGATCGACATCCTGCGCTTTATTGCCGCCGATGATTTCGGCAATATCGTGAACCCGATGATTGTCGAGGGCCAGGTGCATGGCGGTCTGGCCCAAGGCATTGGCCAGGCGCTGCTGGAAAACTGTGTCTATGACGACCAAGGCCAGCTTTTGTCGGGCAGCTACATGGATTACACCATGCCGCGCGCCGATGATGTGCGGGGCTTCACGGTGGACCATAGCTGCATCACGCCTTGTACACACAACCCGCTGGGGGTGAAAGGCTGCGGCGAGGCGGGGGCGATCGGGTCGCCCCCCGCGGTGGTCAATGCCGCCATCGATGCGCTGCACCGCGGGGGCCACACACAGATCACCCATATCGATATGCCGCTGACGCCCTCGCGCGTCTGGGCCGCGATGCAAGGGTAAGGGAGGAGAACCCATGTATAATTTCGACTTCGTGAAACCCGGATCGGTCGCCGATGCGGTCGCAGCCTTGGCGGATGACGACGCGCAGCCTTTGTCCGGGGGGCAGACGCTGATCCCGTCGATGAAAGCGCGGCTGAACGCGCCGGGAACGCTGGTCAGCCTGACGGGCATTCCCGACCTTGTCGGCGTCTGCCGGGAAGGCGACACGCTCGTGATTGGCGCTGCCACAACCCATGCGCAGGTCGCCCGCGATGCAGCCGCCGATTTCCCCGGTCTGGCCACCTTGGCCGGTCAGATCGGCGACCCGGCGGTGCGCAACCGGGGCACCATCGGCGGTAGCCTGGCCAATAACGACCCGTCCGCTTGCTACCCGGCGGCAGCCCTTGGCACAGGCGCGACCATCGTCACCGACCGGCGCGAGATCGGCGCGGATGACTATTTCCAAGGCATGTTCGCGACCGCTTTGGAGGAGGGCGAGATCATCACATCGGTGCGCTTCCCCATCCCGCAGGTGTCGGCCTATGCCAAATTTGTGCAACCTGCGTCGCGCTTTGCCCTGACCGCGGCGTTCGTCGCGCGCTACGCCAGCGGCGTGCGTGTGGCGATCACGGGCGCGTCGGAAAACGGCGTCTTCCGTTGGGCAGAGGCAGAGGCCGCGCTGTCATCCGATTTCAGCGCAGATGCCATCGATGGGCTGGCTTGTTCACCGCATGAAATGATCGCCGACCTGCACGGAACCGCTGCCTACCGCGCGCATCTTGTGGGGGTCATGACCCGCCGCGCGGTGGCGGCGGCTGGGTAATGTAGCGCAACGCGCCCCGGTGAATGC
>Ga0008838_100815_pt1 | contig 21151 bp, 22 predicted proteins | sample HotLakConUCCSL28_FD_62212 | JGI IMG/M metagenome (GOLD analysis project Ga0008838, IMG submission 62212) | Hypersaline microbial mat communities from Hot Lake, Washington, USA - Hot Lake Consortium UCC-SL28 (Hybrid Assembly) | ecosystem: Environmental > Aquatic > Thermal springs > Hot (42-90C) ...
GAAACGCCTGCCAAACCCACTGCGCCAGATCGACGAGGCGCCAGCGCACCACGCCGTGGACGGCCGGATCGGGGCCGGCCTCCACGCGCTCTGCCAGTGCGCGCCGCTGCGCATCGGTCAGCCTTGGGTGCGGTCCGGGAGCCTTGCGATTGATCAGCCCGTCCGGCCCCTCCTCGTTGAAACGCACCACCCAGTCGCGCACGATCTGTGGCGTCACACCGGCGATCTCGGCCGCTCGCCCGCGCGGCACGCCCTCATGGATCGCAGCCAGAGCGACAAGCCGGCGCGACTGGCCCGCGTCGCGCGATCGCCGCGCAAGCTGCCGCAGTGTCGCCGCATCGAAGTCGCAGCGCAGAGGAATGGGAGCTCCCATGGCAATGGCAAACACCTCACTGTTTGCCATCTCGAATCGTACCAGCCGTTAACGATGAGTCACCCGCTGTGAGAGCTGGTATCAGTGCTCTTCAAAACGACGTGCAGTCTGCCACTCAAGCTTGCCACCCGCTCATCGTTACCGGCGATTTGGCCATCCTGCGCCGCGAGAGCGGGGCACGGCCCCGCTCTCGCGGCGCAGGAAGGAGACGCTCGAGGGGATCGATCGCCGGCATATTGCATCATCCTTCGGCAGACATTATCCAGACTTTGCACTTGGTTCAAGCGCATATCCGTGAGAGCATGCCTCTCAAAAGTGGAAGAAAGAGACTGGGGATCGGATGGCGCACGGCGAATTCGTGCTTGAGGGCGGCAAGGGCGTCGCAATCCCCTTGAGGGCAGGCGAGGGTGTCGAGATCGAAAACACATACGGGACACAGGTTCTCGATACATGGGCGGTCGGTCGTGACGAGAGATCCGAAGTCATGTCCATGGAGCATACACGCTCCCGCCTCAGCACCGCGTTTCCCCGTGCCGGAGACGATCTCTACTCGAGCCGCCGCCGACCGATGCTGCGCTTCGAGAGCGACACCTCGCCCGGAGTCCACGACACGCTGCTTTGTGCCTGCAGCCCGGAGATCTACCGAGAGCTCGGCGCTCCCGACGATCATCGCAGCTGCGAGACGAATTTCCACGAGGCCCTCGCGACTGTCGGCGTGAGCCTGCCGTTCACGCCCGGCCCGTTCAACCTTTTCATGAACGTCTCGGTCGGGCCGGGCGGAACGTTGTTGCGCGGCGATCCCGTCTCGCGCTCCGGCGACAGGGTGGTGCTGCGGGCCCGGATCGACGTCTTTCTCGTGCTCTCCGCCTGCCCGCAGGACATCACGCCGATCAACGGTCCCGACAGGACCCCGCGCGACGTCCTGATCCGTCACGTCTGATGGGGGTGTCGACGGATGTGGCGCCGGTCGCCCTGCTTCATGCGAATCCCGGCCCAGTTGCGGGGCGGAAGCGATGACCCCCGGAGAAGGGAACGGACAGGGCTCCGTCCCCTCGCAGAGCCCGATGATCGAGCTGCGGGACCTCAGGAAGAGCTTCGGCCATCTCGAGGTGCTGAAGGGGATCTCGCTCAGCCTCTACCCCGGAGAGGTGATGGCGCTTGTCGGCGTGAGCGGCTCGGGCAAGAGCACGCTGCTGCGCTGCGTCAACCTTCTGGAGATGCCGACCGGCGGAGACATCGTCTTCGAGGGCACGCGAGTTCCCTACGAGCAGGCGAACCGCGGCCTCTTCTCGTCGCGGCGCAGCCTCACGCGGCTGCGCGCGGAGATCGGGATGGTCTTCCAGCAGTTCAACCTCTGGCCCCACAGGACCGTCCTCGAGAACGTCATGACGGCACCACGCACCGTGCGCGGTCTCCGCAAGGGCGAGGCGGTGAACACTGCAGAGGCACTCCTCGAGCGCGTCGGCCTCATAGACAAGCGCAACGAGTACCCCTCGCGCCTCTCCGGCGGGCAGCAGCAACGGGTCGCAATCGCGCGCGCTCTTGCCATGAAGCCGAAGATGATGCTGTTCGACGAGGCGACCTCGTCCCTCGACCCCGAGCTCGTGGGGGAGGTCCTCGGCCTGATGGCGAGCCTTGCGGCGGAAGGGATGACGATGATGGTCGTCACCCACGAGATCCATTTCGCTCGCCAGGTCAGCCACCGCACCGTCTTCATTGACCAGGGGCGGATCGAGGAGGAGGGTCCGTCCGCCAAGGTCCTGCGCGACCCCGACAGCCCGAGGACCCGGCAGTTCCTCGACCGGATCCTCCATGACAGGGGCGTCGAATGAAGGGGCACGACCCGCGCCGCCACGGACGCGGCCGGATCCCGGCGGGGGCGAACCATGAATGATGACGCTGTCCCCTCCTACGGGGAGATGTACCAGGCATTCGGCAGCTGGTGGGAAGAGATCGTCGTCTGGCTTCCCATGTTCGTGCCGGCGACGTGGGTCGTCATCCAGGTCACGGTCCTGTCGATCCTCCTGTCGTGGGCCTGCGGCCTCGCCGCTGCGCTGATGAAGACGTCCGGCTACCGCATTCTCAGTTACCCTGCGGACTTCTACCTCTGGTTCATCCGCGGGACGCCGGTCCTGACGCAGATCTTTCTGATCTACTTCGGCCTTCCCCAGATCGGAATCCGCCTCGACCCCTTCACGGCAGGCGTCGTCGCGCTCGGCGTGAACGGCGGCGCCTATGTGGCCGAGATCATTCGCGGCGGCCTCCTTGCGATCCCCAAGGGGCAGCGCGAGTCGGCGCTCGCGCTCGGCATGAGCTACGCGCAGACCATGCGGCAGATCATCCTTCCGCAGGTGATCCGCGTCATCATCCCACCCATTACGAACGATGCCGCTACGACGCTCAAGAACACGTCGCTTCTGTCGACCATCACCATCATGGAGCTCATGCTGCAGACGCAGGTCGTCATCAGCAGCACGTTCCGGCCTTTCGAGTTCTACATTCTTGTTTCGCTCATATACCTGGCCATGACCACGGTTCTGCTGCTGGGGATGCGATGGGCGGAGCGGAGGCACGCGATCGCCTACTGACACGCCTCCACCACAAACGTTTAGCAGCCAAGCAACGGAGCCCGCCCATGTCCACGCTGAGAGCCTTCACCATCGCAACCGCCGCCGCCGGACTCGGTCTCACGATCGCCGCCGCCGCCCCGGAACGGGCCGAGGCCCAGGAGCTCGAGCTCATCGAGCCCGGCGTCATCAAGTGCGCGTTCACGGGCGCGTTCCCGCCCTTCTCCATGCAGACCCAGGACGGCGCATGGAAGGGCCTCACCAACGAGGTGTTCGCCGAGGTCGCCGAGCGCGCCGGGCTCGAGATCGAGCGCGTCGTCACGAAGTGGGACTCGCTTCTCATCGGCCTGATGTCGAACCAGTACGACATCCTGTGCGACACCATGGACATCACGCAGGAGCGCCAGGAGCGCGTCCTCTTCGTGGACGGCTGGCTGGAGTCGGGCGGCCGCCTCGTGGTCCACGAGGATTCGGACGTCGAGACCCTCGGGGACTTCGAGGGCAAGACCATGGGCGTCCTCGTGAGCTCCACCTGGGCCGAGCTCGCCAAGGAGCTGAACCCCGGCGACACGCGCTACTACCAGGCCGAGGTGGACACGATGCGCGACCTCGCCGACATGAAGATCGACGGCATGGTCACCGATTCCATCGCGGCCGCCTACGCCATCGAGAACTCGGGCCTGCCGCTGAAAATCGTTCCCGGTTACCTCAGCCGCATCCAGAAGGGCTGGGCAGTGCAGAAGCAGCAGGTGAACCTCGTCGCCGCCCTCAACGAGGCCCTCGCTTCCATGATCGAGGACGGCACCTACGAGGAGATCACCTCCAGCATCATTGGCTACAGCCCCGCCCCGGAGACGCCGATCAAGTCGCTCGACTGACGGCAGTCTCCGCCGAACGCGCGTCCGCCCGCACCACGGCCCGGGCGGACGCGCCACGAACACGACCTGCGGCACCCCAGAAACCCGGGCTCCCATGACCGACCTTCACAAGACCGTTATCGACAGGATCGAGGAGGAGCGCGACACCCTCGTCGACTTCCTCTCCCGCTTCACGCGCGCACCGAGCCCGAACCCGCCGGGCGACACCAGTGAGGCCACCGCGCTCGTCATCGACTTCCTGAGGGAGCGGAAGCTGCCGCACCAGGTGATCGCGCCGAACCCCGAGATGCCGAACGTCGTGGGAACTTTCGAGGGGAGCCGGCCCGGCCCGCACGTCGTCCTCAACGGGCACATCGACGTCTTCCCCGTCGGCGACGCCGGCACGTGGACGCACGATCCCTGGAGCGGCGCCGTCGAGAACGGCCGCATCTACGGGCGCGGCGTCAACGACATGAAGGCCGGCACCACGTCCATGCTGTTCACATTCGCGATCCTCCACGGGTTGCGGGACCACTTCGGCGGGCGGCTCACCATGACCGCCGTCTCCGACGAGGAGACCTTCGGTCCCTGGGGCGCGCGATACCTCGTGGAGCACCACCCCGAGGTCCACGGCGACGTATGCCTCTCCACCGAGCCGACGGGCGTGAGATCCGTCCGCTTCGCGGAGAAGGGACCGCTCTGGCTGAAGTTCACGGTCCGCACGAAGGGTGCCCACGGCGCCTACGAGCATAAGAGCGCCAACGCCAACGAGATCGCCGCGCGGCTCATCATCGCCCTCGGCGCCCTGAGGGACATTCCGGTCGAGACGCCCCCCTCGATCGCGCGTGCCCTCGCGGGGGCGGAGGCGGTCATCGACGAGGTGGCCTCACCGGGCGCTGCGGGCATCCTCCAGAAGGTGACGCTCAACATCGGGACCGTGAACGGCGGCGTGAAGCAGAACATGCTCCCCGGGACCTGCGTCGTTACCGCAGACATCCGCGTGCCCATGGGTCTCTCGCCGGACGCCGTGATCGAACGCGCGGGCGAGATCGCCGCCGACTTCCCGGAGGCGACGATGGAGGTTGTCGGTCGGCAGGAGCCCCTCTGGTCAGACCCCGAGCACCCGATGTGCCGCCTTCTCCAGGACCACGCCGAGGCGCTCTCCGGCTTCCGCCCGCCCGCCATCGTGAGCCTTCCGGGAACTGACGCGCGGCTCTGGCGGGGGCTCGGGATTCCCGCCTACGTCTACGGCATCACACCGTTCAACGTGGCGATGGCCGACGAGTACGTAGAGATCGACGAGGTGATGCACGTTCTCAAGGTGCACACGCTCGCGACGCTCGACTACCTTCTCGGCCGGGCCGCGGCGTGAGCGCCTTCCGCCCCGTCGACAGCCTCGACAGCCCGCGCTTCGTGGGCGTTCCCACCTTCATGCGCCTTCCCGCGCTGCCCGATGAGGAGGCGGTCGACGCAGCGATCCTCGGCCTTCCCTCGGACTCCGGCGCGCCGTTTCGCACTGGCGCCCGCTTCGGCCCGTCGGCGGTGCGGGCGATGTCGCTGATGCTGCGGCCGGTAAACCCCATTCGGGGGAACATCGACGTCTTCGAGACGCTGAAGGTCGCGGACGCGGGGGACGCGGCCGTCGTCCCCGGCTATCTTGAGGAGACCTTCGCGCGGATCGAGGCGGCAGTGGGCGCCCTCGTGGAGCGGGGCTTTCTGCCAGTCGCGATCGGCGGGGACCACTCCGTCTCACTTCCGGCGCTGAGGGCTGTGGCGCGGCGGCACGGCCCGCTCGCCCTCGTCCACTTCGACGCGCACACCGACACGTGGCCGGCGTACTTCGCCGGCAAGCTCTACTCCGCCGGAACTCCGTTCCGCAGGGCGGTCGAGGAGCGGATCGTCGATCCCTTCGCTTCGATTCAGCTTGGCCTGCGCGGTTCGCTCTTCCGGCCGGACGACGTCAGCCAGTCCGTCGACCTCGGCTTCGAGGTGCTCACGACGGACGAGATGCTGGATCTCGGCCCGGCGGGTGTCTCGGCGCGTGTCGCGGCGCGCGTCGGCTCCCGCCCTGCCTATCTCACGTTCGACATCGACGTCGTCGATCCCTCCGCCGCCCCGGCGGTCGAGACGCCGGAGGCGGGGGGCCCCACGGCGCGCGAGATCCTCGCCATCCTGCGCGCGCTCCGCCCCATGGACCTCAAGGGCGCGGACGTGGTGGAAGTCTCGCCGCCCTACGACGGGCCGGGACAGGTGACGGCCCTTCTCGCCGCGACGGTGGTGCACGAGATCCTCTCCCTCGCCGCCGCCACGCGCGTGGCCGCGGCGCCGTGAGCCCGCGCCGCGTCCTCGTGACGGGCGGCAGCGGGCGCTTCGGTCGCTTCGTGGTGGCGGACGTGATGCGCGTTGCTGAGGTGAGCGTCTTCGACAGGGTGCCGCCGCCCGCCGACATCCCCCACGTCATAGGCGACGTGAGGGACCTTGCCGCGCTGGAGCGCGCCGTGCGGGGGCACTACGCGGTGATCCATCTCGCCGGGCTCGATTCGGGCGTTTCCGCGAGCGAGCACGATTACTTCCACGTGAACGTCCAGGGCACATTCAATGCCCTCGCGGCGGCCGAGGCGGCGGGAATCGGGCGCGTCGTTGCCTGCTCCAGCATTGCCGCCTACGGGCTCGAGCCCCTGCCGCCACGCCGCAGGCCCGACTACCTGCCGTTCGACGAAGACCACCCCCTCCGCCCCGACGTCGCCTACGACCTCTCGAAAAGCGTCGTGGAGGAGGTCGCCGCGGCGTTTGCCCGCAAGACCGGCATGGTGGTCCCGTGCCTGCGCCCCGCCTGGATCATCTTTCCTGGCAGGGAGGCCGACTTCGACAGGCGATGCCGCGAGGCGGACGGCGGCGGGCCGCTCCCAGACGGACACCGCCCGCCGCCGCCGCACCGCGCCTATGTGCGGCCCGACGATGCGGCCGCCGCCTTCCGCCTCGCCCTCGATGCCCCTCTCGAGGGGGCCGAGCCGCTCAACATCGGCGCTGACGACACCATGAGCCCGGCGCCGACGCTCGATGTGATGGCTCGCACCTTTGGCCCCGGGATAGCCGTCCGCGCGGCCGAGGCCTTCGAGGAGCCCCGCGCGGCGGCCTTCTCCAACGCGCGGGCGCGCGCCAGCCTCGCCTGGTCGCCCACGGGCACCTGGCACGACTTCGTCGCAGAGCCGCCCGGCGACCCATTCGCGCCCGAGGAAACCCGCCGATGATCCGCAACCCAGTCCCGTGGCCGGACGGCGCGCGCTGCGCCGTCGCCTTCACCTTCGACATGGACGCCGACAGCCTCGTCCACCTGAGGCACCACGCGACGGCCGACACGATGGTGGCAGCCCTCTCGATGCTGCGCTACGGCCCGCAGGTGGCTGTGCCTCGTCTCGTCGACATCTTCGCCCGCTACGGCCTGCGCCAGACATTCTTTCTCCCGGCGTGGTGCATGGAGCGCTATCCCGCCGCGGTGGAGGCGATCCTCGCCGGAGGGCACGAGATCGGCCATCACGGCTACCTGCACGAGGAGCCGAACAGCCTTCCGCCCGAGGCGGAGAGGGAGTGGACGCTGCGCGCGCTCGAGGTGGCCGAGCGCATCACAGGCAGCCGGCCGAGGGGCTACAGGGCGCCCGCATACCAGTTCTCGCGCTCGACCCTCGACATCCTCGTCGAGGAGGGGTTCGACTACGACGCCTCGCTCATGGGCGACGACGTCCCCTATCTCCTCGCGAACGCGCGCGGCAGCGTCGTGGAGCTCCCATCCCATATCGCGCTCGACGACTGGCCGCATTTCCAGGTCTCCCGCGAGCTCGACTACCGCGCGACGATCAAGCCGCCGGCGATGGCGATGGAGGTCTACACGGCGGAGTTCGACGCCATGTGGGAGTATGGCGGGCTTTTCATCGGAGTCTGGCATCCCTTCCTGACGGGCCGCCTCTCCCGCGCCGTCATGCTTTGCCGGCTGATCGAATACATGCAGGAAAAGGGCAATGTCTGGTTCGCGCGGCTCGACGAGATCGCAGCGCACGTGCGCAAGGCCATGTCGGAGGGCAAGTGGACCCCGCGGGTCGAAGACATGCCGCTCTACGACGGCCCCCTCGGTGACGTCGCTCCTGCCACTCCCGCCCTCGTGCGGCGGTGAGCGGCAGGGCGGCCGTGGCATCGATACCAGCGCCGGCGGATATCGCAAAGGATGATGGAGATCTCCGGAAACTCCATCGTATGACCTCAGACGCCGTCAAATCAGGCGTGAGGGCCTGCTTGGGCAGCGTGAAATAAGCGCCAGCTCGCTGTCAAACCCGAGCCGCCACAAAGTCCGCTCCACGACCATGGACGCCGCAATGCCATTCACCGACAGCGCGATGACCAGCGTCGTGGTCTTCCGGTGATGGGGGATCTCGCGAAGAACGTGTTCAAGGCACATGGCGCAGCTGCGGACGGAGCTGTTGTCTTTCGCAAGAAGCTGCGACGCGACCAAATGCTGCGCTTCCTCGCCGAGCAGCCGCGCTGCACCGTCGCGATGGAAGCCTGCCCTGGCGCAGACCACCGGGGCCGGCTGATCGAGGATCTCGGCCGTAACGCCTTTCGGGCATTTGTCCGAGTACGATGTGATCGCGCCGCAGGGCCCCATGCCATGGCCGCTGTTCTCGGCCGCCCCATGTGGCGCCGCTGCCGTCGGACGAGCACTTCTTGGTCGACGGCACGCCGATCAAGGCCTGGGCTTCGATGAAGAAGCGTCTGTCCTGCTGTCCAGGAACGCGCTCGCCCTTCAGCCACCAGCGGTGGCACGGCCACCCCTTCTGGCCGACCCGCATCTCGTCCTGAAACAAGAGGGCGATGCGCTTCTCCGGATGCTCCGCTGTCGCCTCCTTCAGCGCGCTGCGGAGCCCTTGTTTTGGAAGTCGACCCGAGCTCCGGGACAGGTCTTCGGGTGAGCCTCTCCTCTACATCCAGCAAACAAGGCTGACCAGCGGACACGATCCACCTCCAGCGAGATCAACTTCCCATCCGCCTCACCCTACCAGCCGGGGGTACGCGAAGGGGGTTCCGGAGGCGTCCAGCTGGTGCCAGCACCACCAGCTGGACGCCTCGGTCACCCGGCAGGCTCAATCCTTACCCTGGCGTTCATCATCTCGACATATTCGGAGATCTTTTCCGCACTTACCGGCTGGTAGAGCCGGATGACCTGCGTCCAGCCCGGCTGGACGTCGATGTTGTTCGGCTTGTCTGGACAGTTGTAGCGGAAGGTGATCGAGCCGTCCTCGTTGGCCTCCGCAGCGCGGTCGTTGAGAGCGAAGTTCTCCTCCACGATCCAGCTCTCGGCGCTGTAGGCGGTGACCGAAAAGAAGGCCCCCTGATCGTACTTCAAGGGCGGTCGGGGCAGTGTCATCTGCGAACAGGCGCCCTCGGCGGAAGCGCCGTCCGGCACGATTGTCGCGATGTAGACAGCGTCCCTGTAAGGCAACCCACCCCAGCCCTTCGCCGTGGCAATCAGGAACATCTCGGGGTCCACGTCCTCCGGGCGGCCGAAGAAGAGTTCCGGCTTGTCGGCCTCGCTGACCCGCGCGATCAGCGAGGCCCGCACGGCGTCGAGGCTCTCGCTGTCGAACCCCTTCGGCGGATAGGGATCGGCGGATGCGGCATCAATGACGAAGCCGTCCTGATGGGCATGGGCGGCAGCGATGCCGTCCTCGTCTGTCGACTTCAGCCCGGTCCGCATGTTGAGGAAGACGTAGCGTCCCGTCGTCAGATCGTCAGGCGTGAGCGTCACGCTTTCGCCGGCGTACAGAACGTGGAGCGTGTAATGTGCCTCGTCGATGATCTGTATCATCGTGAGGTAATCCCAATCGGGATTGGTGATCGTGACACCACCTTCAGTGTCTACAACCGCATGGCTATAAAGAACGTCCCTGTTCTCCGTGATGACGAACTGGTTGTCAGGGCCAGACGGTTCCCGTGCATGGCGGATCGTGTTGACCGGATGCTTGGCCGAATGCTCGGCCATGTAACGATCGGTTTCAGCCAGGGTAAAGTTCTCCAGCGTCACCTCGATGCCTTCCGCGAACACGTTGCTGGCAAAGAGGGCGGTGGCAATGACAGCCAGGAGTTGTGCTCGCATCAGGAAATCTCCTCTACTTCCGGCAGTGTATAGGTTCGGTCCAGAACGGCTTGTCCCGGGCGATAGACGCGCATAAGAAAGTTCCAGCCTTCGGTGATATCGACACGGTTCGGCTGTTCGCCGCAAAGGGCTTCGGATCCATAATGCACGGTGAACGTGCCATCCTGGTTCAGCGTCGCGGCGCGATCATTCACGATGTTGTTGTCGCTCTCCATGAAACCGTCGGCGCCATAGACGGTGATGGACCAGAAAGCGTCGTTCGGCGGCACGTCGTAGGTCGCGGTGTAACAGGCATCGGCCGAAGCCGGGCCGGTGTAGTTGATGTAGACGGCATCCTTCTCCGGGAAGAGCCCCCAGGCACCCGAAACCGCAAGGTGGCGTGTCTCCTCGTTGACTTCGCCGCGCGGTCCCATCCAGTCCGGTTCGTACTGCGAAAATTTCTGGAACTCCTGCTCATACTCCGCCCGGAGCGCGAGCATGCTGTCGACGTCCCACTGCGGTTCGGGAAACAGGTCGTGGCTGGAGGCTTCAATCACGAACTGGTTCTGCATCTCGTTGACCAGTGCGATTTCCGCCGGATGTCCCGGATCCATGATCTGAATGCGCATGATGACCGAGACGTATTTCGTGTCGCCCGGAATATCATACGTCCCGGGCTCGTAAAACACGACCGGCGCGTAATGATCGTTGTCGATGACGAGAATCGAGAAATAACGCCCGTCGGGCAATTCCGGGATCGTGATCGTGGCACCGCCCTCTGTATCGACCACGGCGCCCGCGTACAGCGTATCGCGGTTCATCCGCACGACCGCCTGGGCGTCGAGCGGCGTGGGCTTGCGGATATAGTAGAAGCGGTTCACGTCGCTGCCCGCGTTCAACTGGAACTGGGCGAAGACCATATCGACCTCGGCCCGGATGTAGGTTTCGGGTGTGACTGCTTCCTGCGCCAGAGCCGGCGTCGCAGCGAGCGCAGCAAGCGCAGCAAGCGCAGCAAGCGGTGCCGATTGCATCCGTCTCTTCATCGAAATCTCCTGTTCTCTGGCCCCAAAATCGAGCGCCGCTCCCTGCGGCAGCGGACGATGTTCGTTGCGCGATTACTGAGCGGTAGCAGAGACTCCGGCTTGAGATTGACAACCAGTGAGCAAAGATTTCCGATGCCGAGGGAAATCATGCGGAGGCGCATCATGGACAGGGACGTAAGGATGGAAATCCTTTCGACCCGAGGTTGGCTCGCGAAGGTTGATCCGGAATTCCGGTCGGATCTGCTCTCAGAGGCAGCCTGGTGCCATTTCGCTGCCGGCGACCAGATGACCCTGGCAGGTGACGAGCACGGAGATCTGATCGGCCTCGCCGACGGCTTCGTCGGGTTCCATGTGTCGTTCGGCCAACCGGATGCACCACTCCTGCACATCGCACCGCCGGTTTTCTGGATGGGCTACCGCCCGGCCGTGTCAGACCACGCACGCATTGCCACTGCGGTGGCCCGTTCACCCGTGTCCTGCGCCACGATCCCGCGGCGCCGACTGCGCTCGATGCTCGACAAGCGACCGGAGTGGTGGCGTCATTTCGTCACGCTCTCTCTCGAATACGGTGACACGGCAGCCTTTGCTTGCGCCGACCTGCTGATCCCCGATGCGGACGCGCGCCTGATCGCAGTCCTTCTTCGATTCGCCGGCCTCCGCGGCAGCGAGGCTTGCGAAGACAAGGCCGTCGTCGTCCCTGTCACGCAACAGGACCTCGCCGGCGCCGCGAATCTTTCGAGAAACTGGACCGGCACGATCCTGCGGCGGTTGGCGCGCCTCGGTTACGTGACAACGAGCTACGGCGGCATCACCGTGAAGAAACCCCATCACCTGAGGGCGATCCTGGAGAGTGACTGCGTTTAGCCAGGATGCATGTTCAAGCCACACCCGTGCGAATAGCGCCCGATCCCTGAGGCGAACAGCGGACCGAACCGGCGCCACCAGAGGCGGACGGTCTCATGCGTGACGCCGATCCTGTGCTCCTGCGGAAGGTCCCCCACGTTCCCAAGCGGGAGCGGAACGTCTTGGAGTGCCGGAATGGTCGCGGCTTTGGCATGGGCCGGAGCCTGCCGAAGGCGGGTCAAGAGCTTTCCAGCCTGTTCCTTCGACACCGGCGACGCCGAGAAGCGCGAACGGGAGTGCCTTGCGAAGGTGCAGCAAAGTTCGCTTGCGCCCGGCCAGCCAGGTGATCGCCGTTCCTGCGACGACGACATGCCCAAGATCTCGATGGCAACGCAGCAGTGGACCATGGCCGACAGGCTCCACCACCGCCAATGGGGAACGGATCGGACGCCCGATGGTCGTCCGCGATGGCGGGGATCGGCCTGCGAGACCGGCCGCCTTTGGATGCGTCGCGCCCCGATGAGCGGCAATCGTCACTGCCATCCTGGGGCGAGGCTGTCGCGGCCGGAGCAAACCCGGGGTCAGATCGCGCGCTCCAGGCTGAACATCAGGCGATTCGCGTCGAGGATCTCGATTATTCCCCAGCCCAGCCGCACGATGCCGTCGCGTTCGATGTCCTGCAGGAACCCCGAGACGACACCGCGCGAGAGATTGGCGATGTCGGCAAGCTCCGCATGCGTGACGTCGATGAGCATCGGATCCGGAACGCGCTCCTCGCGCAGTCCGCCGAGCCGGGCGAGAACTGCGAGGAGCCGCTGGCGTCCCCCGCGCACCATGAGATCCTGGGCGAGTCCGATCGTGCGGCCGTGGTTCTCGAGCGCGAGAAGGGCGATGTGACGCCATGCGTCGGGATGTTTCATCGCGACGCGGTGGAAGTCGGCGATCTCGATCAGAAGGATTGCGCTCCTGCGCGTGGCCCAAACACCCGTCATGCGCTCGTCAAGTCCGGCGATGGGACCCTCTCCGAGCCAGGCGCCGGGGTGGAGGAGAAGACTCTTGTGGGGCGGGCTGCCGGACTGTGCCGCCTCGCCCGCGAGGCATCCGGAAGCCACGCCGAAGAGTCCGCCCGGCGGGTCCCCGATGGAATAGAGCCGTGTCCCATCCGGCACGACCCGCAAGCGGGCCGCGGCGAGCAGGTCCGCCTGGAGCGCCGGAGGAAGCCGCGACGCCCATCCGGTGCTGCGGGCGAACGCGAGGGCAGTTTCGCGGGTGTCCATGTATTCAAGTGTCCGAAATCGGTCAAAGCATCCGCAGGAGGCCGCCTAAAGTCAAGCGGGTCGCAAACTGTTGCCGTGGCGCGGCCGATCGACGGAGGAAGTCATGCTTGTGGCACGGAAGGCATACCGGATCGCGTGCGCAACGGTGCTCGCCGGAGCATTCGGTGCGTCTGCGGTTGCGGCGCAGGACGCCGCCGAGGAGGCGCGTCCGAACATACTGATCATCTGGGGCGACGACGTGGGGATGTGGAACATCTCCGCCTATCACCGCGGCATGATGGGAGGCTCGACGCCGAACATCGACCGGATCGCGGATGAGGGCATGCTGTTCATGGATCATTATGCCCATGCGAGCTGCACCGCGGGCCGCGCTGCCTTCATCACGGGCCAGTACCCGATCCGCGTCGGCCTCTCGACGGTGGGCCTTCCGGGGTCGCCCATCGGTCTTCAGGAAGAGGACCCGACGCTCGCGGTCTTCCTCAAGGACCTCGGATACGCGACCGGCCAGTTCGGCAAGAACCACCTCGGCGACCGGGACGAGCACCTGCCAACGAACCACGGCTTCGACGAGTTTTTCGGAATTCTCTACCATCTGAACGCTGGCGAATACGTCGAGCAGTACGATTTCCCGAAGGATCCCGAGATCGCCCGGCTCTTCGCCCAGCGCGGGGTCATCTCCTCGCGGGCGACGCCGGACGGCGGGCAGGAGATCGAGGATCTCGGCCCCTTCGGACAGGAGCGCCAGCGCACGCTCGACGAGGAGGTGCTGCAGGAAAGCGTCCGCTTCATCCGGGACGCCGTGGCGGAGGGGCAGCCCTTCTTCGTCTGGCACAACACGACCCGGATGCACTACCGGACCAACCTGTCGCCCGAATACGAGGGCGTGACCGGCTACGGGATCTATGCGGACGGGATGAAGTAGCTCGACGATGACGTCGGCGTCCTCCTCGACCTCTTGGAAGAGCTCGACGTTGCCGACAACACGCTGGTGATGTTCTCCACCGACAACGGGGCGGCATCGAACAGCTGGCCCGACGGCGGCAACCAGCCCTTCCGCGGCGAGAAGGGCGTGGGCGGCTACGAGGGCGGCTTCCGTGTGCCGATGACCGTGCGCTGGCCGGGCGTCGTTCCCGCCGACACGACCACGGGCGAATTCATGATCATGGAAGACTGGCTGCCCACGATCATGGCGCAGCTCGGCCGGCCGGACCTGAAGCAGGAGCTTCTGGAGGGCACGACGGCGATGGGGCGGGACTACAACGTCCACCTCGACGGCTACAACCAGACCGCGATGATTACCGGCACCGGCCCGTCGCAGCGGATGGAGTACTACTACTTCACCGAAACCACCTTCCACGGCCTGCGCTTCGGCGACTGGAAATTCCTCTTCAAGCACCAGGACAAGTGGTTCAACGGCGTCCAGAACGACCTCGTGACACCGCTCATCACGAACCTCAAGCTCGATCCCTTCGAGCGCTTCCACGAGGCACGCGGATTCGACGAGTGGCAGGAAAACCGATCGTGGACCATGGCGCCGGCGCTGAGCCTCGTCGAGCGGTTCTTCGCCTCCTTCGAGGAGTTCCCGCCACGCCAGGCGAGCTTCGACGCCGATGTCGACAGCATCGTCCAGCAGATGATGCGCGGAACGAACCAGCCTTGAGGGACCGGCCATGGACGCCGCCCGTTCGGCCCCGCGAAGGCTCTGCAGGTTCCCGCCCGGTGGGTGGCGCTGCCACGAAGGGCGGATCGAGAGAGGAGCGCACACGGTGCCTGATGCGGGAGCGGAAATGACAGCGGTTGCAAGCGGTCGGGGTCAGCCTCCGCAAGGGGGGCGAGGCGAGGCGCGAGGCGGTGGCGTGCGCAAGGCGAACAACGTCGATGCGCACGTCGGCGCCCGACTTCGCGATCGACGGATGGCGATCGGCATGTCGCAGGAGCGCCTCGGGCAACAGCTCGGCATCGCCTTTCAGCAGGTGCAGAAGTACGAGCGGGGCGTGAACCGCATCAGCGCGAGCCGCCTCTTCCAGATCGCCCGGGAGCTCGATGTTCCGGTCGGCCACTTCTTCGAGGGGCTGGACGATCGGGAGGACGTGGCGCCGGAGGACGGGTGAGCCGGGGTCTGCCGACATGACGCGCCCCGCCGACCGAACGGCGCCGAGGTGGCGCGCTTGCGCCGAAGCTCCCCGGCATCGCGAAGGTGCCGGAGGCTCCCGCAGAGCGCCCCGTCGCTGGAGATCATGTGTGCCGCCGCGGTCCGGTTGCGGCACGCTGGGCACGAAAATGATCCGGAGCACGATGATGCGCCTGCCGCCTGCCATTGCGGCCATTGCGGCCATCCTTGCCGCATCGCCCCTCGCCGCAGATCCGCTGCCCTCGTGGGCTGACACCCGCGCCAGGGCCGCGATCGTCGACTTCGTGGAGCGGGTGACCGACCCGGCATCGCCCGACTACGTCACGCCCGCCGCCCGCATCGCCGTCTTCGACAACGACGGCACGCTCTGGGCCGAGAAGCCGGTCTACTTCCAGTTCATCTTCGCGATCGACCGCCTGCGAGAGATGGCGGCTGCCGACCCGGCGATCCTCTCCTCCCCGGTGCTGCGGGCCGCCGCCGACGGCGACTTGGAGACGGTGGCGGCGTCCGGCGAGGAGGGGCTGCTCGAGATCATGTCCGTCAGCCACTCCGGCATGGCGGTGGACGAGTTCATCGCCGATGCGCGCGCCTGGCTGGACGAGGCGACCCATCCGGAGACCGGGATGGGCTACGACGCCATGGTCTACCAGCCGATGCTGGAGCTCCTGCGCTACCTCCGCGACGAGGGTTTCGACACCTTCATCGTGTCGGGCGGCGGTCTTCATTTCATCCGCGCCCTTGCGGAGGAAGCCTACAATATCCCGCCGCAGCAGGTGATCGGGACGACCGGCAACGCCCGCTACGAGGTGGTGGAGGGCCGGCCCCGGATCACGAAGGACGGGGACGTCTTCTTTCTCGACGACAAGGCCGGCAAGCCGCTCGCCATCGACGCGCGCATCGGCCTGCGGCCGATCTTCGCCGCCGGCAACTCGGACGGCGACTTCGAGATGCTGGAGTGGACCACCGCTGGCGAGGGGCCTCGGTTCGCGATGATCGTCCACCACACCGACGGGGCGCGCGAGTTCGCCTACGACCGCGACAGCCACGTCGGCCGCCTCGCGCGCGGCCTCGACGAGGCCGACGCGCGCGGCTGGCTCGTCGTCGACATGGCGCAGGACTGGGAGCGGGTCTGGCCCTCGCAGCGGTAGGGCTCGACCACGCCTCGCCGCGACGCGCCGACGCGGGGAGCGCGCGACCGAAGCGCGCCCGCGCAGGACGACGCCCGTGCGCGGCGGCGGACCGATCGCCGCCGATGCCCTTCACCCGGCCCGACGCAAGAGGGCCCGCACGAGCCGCGAGCCGTCTCGCGGTGACGCCCCGGAACGGCAGAACGGAGGAGCTTCCATGAAGGCACGCCACGTCACCCCCGTCTTCCTCGCACTCGGATCGCTGGGGTTCGGGGCCGGGCTCCTCTTCGTGTTCGCGGAGGCGGCGGAGAGCGCGAAGTCGGCGGCGGTCCCGGTCGAGGCCTGTCCCGCCCGGCCCGAAGCCGCCGGCGAGGTCTTCATCGAAGGCGGCCGCTTCACGATGGGTTCGCAAACGCAGCGGCCGGAGGAGCGCGTCGCCCACGAGGTCGTCGTCTCCTCGTTCTACATCGACCGCACGGAGGTCACGAACGCGGAGTTCGCCACCTTCGTGGACGCGACCGGCTACGTCACCATCGCCGAGCGGGGCATCGGCGAGGCGGGCCGCGGCATCCTGCCGGAGGCGCTCCTGAGGCCCGGGGGCATGGTGTTCGCGCCGCCCTCCGAGGCCGTCGGCGACTTGACCGACGTCACGAAGTGGTGGCGCTGGGTGGAGGGGGCGAGCTGGCGCCATCCCGAAGGCCCCGGCAGCACCATCGAGGGACGCGAGCATCACCCTGTCGTCCAGGTCTCCATCGAGGACGCCTACGCCTACGCGCAGTGGGCGGGGCGGGCGCTGCCGACGGAGGCGGAATGGGAGTACGCCGCCCGCGGCGGCCTCGACGGAGCGACCTACACGTGGGGCAACGTCCACGACGAGGCGGACGGCACGAAGGCGAACACGTGGCAGGGCGCCTTCCCGGCCGTCGACGAGGCGATCGACGGCGTGCACGGGACGGCCCCCGCCGGCTGCTACGAGGCGAACGGCTACGGCCTCTACGACATGGCAGGCAACGTGTGGGAGTACGTCCAGAACTGGTGGGTCCCCGGCCATCCGGGCGGGGCCGCCACCGATCCGCTCGGCCCGACCCTCCGCGAGGCGGCCCCCCACGGCACGCCGCTCGGGCCGCGGGTCACGGTCAAGGGCGGCTCCTGGCTCTGCGCCCCCGTATACTGCGCCCGCTTCCGGCCGTCGGCGCGTCAGCCGCAGGAGCTCGCGCTCGGCTCGAACCACATCGGCTTCCGCACGGTCCGGCGAAGCGGCGAGGCCTCGGAAGGGCGGACATGAGGAGGGTTCTCGCCATCACCGTCTCGGCCGCGGTCGGGATCACGCAGGTCGCCGCGTCGCCCGGCGTCACGACCACCGAGGTGAACTTCCGCTCGGGCCCGAGCACGGACTATGGGAGCTTCGGTGTCCTTCCCTCAGGAACCGCCGTGGAGATCGTCGAGTGCGACGCTCCGAACGTCGGCTGGTGCGCCGTCATCGTCGGCGACGTCAGCGGCTTCGTGAGCGGCCGCTACCTCGAGGAGCTGCCCGAGCCCGCGCCGGAGCCGGTGGTCGCCACGAATGCGGTCCCGCTCGGCGAGGAGACGACGGACGACCTCGTCGCCCGGATCGCCCTCTATCCTGACGCCCTCCTCGCGCAGGTCCTCGTTGCCGCGACGGTGCCGCTCGACGTCGTGAAGGCTGGCCGCTGGGTCGAGGAGAACGCCGGCCTTGCCCCGGAGGAGCGCGCGGCGGCCGCGGCGGCCGAGGGCTGGGACGAGAGCGTCGCCGCCCTCGCCGCGGGCTTTCCGAGCGTCGTCGAGGGGATGGCGGGCGATCTCGACTGGACCGAGGCGCTCGGCGACGCCGTCCTCGCCGACAGCGAGGCGGTGCTCGACGCCGTCCAGCGCCAGCGCGTCCGGGCGCAGGCCGTCGGCAACCTCGAGAGCAACGCCGCGCAGACGGTCTCGGTGGTGGACAGCGAGGTCATCATCGAGCCGGCGGATCCCGAGATCGTCTACGTGCCGAGCTATGATCCTCGGACCGTCTATGTCGAGACCGCGCCTGCGGCCGACGGCTCGGTGGCGGGCGCGCTCGCGGCAGGCGCTCTCGCCTTCACCGCGGGCGTCGTGGTCGCGGACGTGTTCGACGACGACTGGGGCGGCTACTGGTACGGTCCGCCGCGGGTCGACTGGGATGACGGCTGGTTCTACCCGCGGCCGGGCTTCCGGCCCCTGCCGCCCCCCGGCTGGCGCCCCGGGTGGCGCCCGGACCGGCCGGACGGCCCGAACATCGACATCGACATCGGCGACGGGAACATCATCGGCCGGCCGGGACGGCCAGGCCTCGGCGACAGGCCCGGCCTCGGCGACCGGCCCGGCCTTGGCATCAGGCCGGGGCGTCCGGGCGCCGGCGACCGCCCCGAGATCGCGGCCCGACCCGATCGAGACGTTGTCCGCGACCGCCTGACGGCCGGCAGCGGCGTGCCGGAGGGAGCTTTCCGCCCCGACAGCGGACGGCGCGAAGCGGCGCGCGAGCGGATCGCATCGCGGCAGGGCGATGGCAGGCCGCGGCCGGACGCGGGCGGAACGGCGCGGCCACAGCGCCCAGAGGCGCAGCCAGTGAGTGCGGCGGCGCTCGAGGGCCGTCTTGCGGGAGATTCGGGCGCGCGCCAGGCGATCGCGAGAACCCGCCCGGCCGCGGCCACGCGCCCCGCGAGCCGTCCCGCCGCCGACACGGCGAGCGCCTTCAGCGGGCAGCACAAGGGCAAGACCGCCGCCAAGCGCGCTGCGAGCCGGGGCCGCGCAAGCGCCACCCGGAAACCACAGGGGCAGATGGTGCGGCCCGCCGTGCACCGGGCCGCCGCAGCGCGCGCTCCGGCCCGAAAGGCCGCCGCGCGGCCGAGCGCCTTCGAACGGCCCCGTGCGGGCGCTGCACGGGGTGTGAGCGCCCACCGTGCCCGAGGCCATCACAGCAGGCGCGGCGGCCGGCGCGGACGTCGTTAGGAAGGACGAGGACGATGGACACGAAGTATCTGATCGGAACCGGCCTTCTCTTCGGCGGGATGGTGCTCGCACCACCCGCCGGGGCCGAGCCGACGGCGTACGGATCGCCGCTGGCCGCGGTGGCTGCGGTCGTCGCCGCCCTCGAGGCGCGGGACCGCGAAGCGCTCCTCGCCGTGTTCGGGCCGGAGGCCAGGGACGTCATCTTCAGCGCAGAGGCGCCGCGCGACCGCGACGACTGGCTGGGTTTCCTCGACGCCTACCGGGAAGCGAACAGGGTGGTCGTCGAGGAGGACGGGATGACAGCCGTCCTCTCCATCGGCCCCGACCAGTGGCCGTTCCCCGTCCCGATGCGGCGGGGCGATGACGGCGCGTGGCGCTTCGACGCCGAGGCGGGGCACGAGGAAATCGTCGCGCGGCGCGTCGGGGAGAACGAACTTGCCGTCCTCGACATCCTCGCCGCCTATGTCCGGGTGCAGGCGGCCTATCGCCAGACCGACCACGACGGCGACGGCGTGATGGAGTTCGCCTCTGCGATCCTCTCAGACCCTGGCGAGCGGAACGGCCTCTACTGGCCCGCTGGCGAGGGCGTGCCGGAGAGCCCGATCGGCGACTTCGTCGCCCGCGCCACCGCGGACGGCTACGCCGTGGACGGCGAGGCGCGGGAGCCCGAGCCCTACTTCGGCTACTACTACCGCGTGCTGACCGAGCAGGGCCCGAACGCCCCTGGCGGCGCGCGCTCCTATCTCGCCGGCGAGGACATGGTCGGCGGCCACGCCCTTCTCGCCTTTCCGGCGGCCCGAGGCGAGACGGGCATCATGACGTTCATGATCGGCGAGAACGGAACGATCTACGAAGCCGACCTCGGCGAGAGCACGCTCGAGAAAGCCGCCGGAATCACCACCTTCGACCCGGGCGACGAGTGGGAGGTGGTGGACTGAGCGAAAGGGATCAGTCGCGGCAGGCCGGAGATGGTCCGCCCCCGGTCCCACATCCCCTCCGCCACTTGTCCCCGCGAAAGCGTCCTCCCGCTCCGTTCGCGGCGGATTTTTCCACTGTTTTCGAGGGTTATGCGGGGGGAGCTGAGCACTAGCCTAGTGTCGGACATCACGTACATTCCGATGCGGCGAGGCTTTCTCTATCTGGTGGCAGTCATGGACTGGGCGAGCCGGCGGGTGCTCTCCGGGCGGCTGTCGAACACAATGGACGCGGACTTCTGCATCGAGGCCCTGGAGGAAGCGATGGCGCGCCACGGTCGGCCGGAGATCTTCAACACCGACAGTCAGAGAATGATCGCCAGTTTCCGGACGGCGTGACCCAAACACCGATCGACCGTCTGGTAGGCTGGCGTGAAGTTCTCGATGGACGGAAAGGGGCGATGGATGGACAACATGTTCATCGAGCGCCTCTGGCGGTCGCTGAAGGTCGAGTACGTGTACCTCCACGCCTTCGAGACCGGCTCCGAAGCGCGGGCCGGGATCGGCAGGTGGATGACCTACTACAATACCGAGCGGCCCCATTCGGCTCTCGGCGGACGAACACCCCTCAAAGCCCATGCCGGCGACGAGGGGATCCGACTGGCGGCGTAACCGAAACAGGGTCAAGCGTAGCGGAGCCGCAACATTGTCCGGGAAAAGGGTACAACCTCTTTCCCCTCGACTGCGGCTCTAACAGGCTGCTGAAGAACCTTGCCGGCAAGGACGGTTTCCCGTTTCTGGCGGTTCGCTGGGGGCTGCGATAACCGCCTCGGTCGGAGGCTTCCCCGTCCCCACGCCCAAGCTCAGGTCGTGAGCAGCTTGGGCAGGCGTGCGAGGTTGCTGGCCG
>Ga0008838_100816_pt1 | contig 21100 bp, 21 predicted proteins | sample HotLakConUCCSL28_FD_62212 | JGI IMG/M metagenome (GOLD analysis project Ga0008838, IMG submission 62212) | Hypersaline microbial mat communities from Hot Lake, Washington, USA - Hot Lake Consortium UCC-SL28 (Hybrid Assembly) | ecosystem: Environmental > Aquatic > Thermal springs > Hot (42-90C) ...
TCAACCGCATGGAGCAGGTCGGCTTCATCACCGCTGAAGAGGCGCAGGCCGCGCGGGCCGAACCGATCAGGGTTTCGCCGGGGGCGAGGCCAGTGCGATCCAGTGTGGCCATCCCGGATGCCGATTTCTGGGCCCTGTCGGAGGCGCGCCGCTTCATCGTGGGCGAGAATCTCGCGGAGCTTGCGGAACGCGGTGGCTATGTCAGCACGCTCAACCATGATGCGCAGCACCTGACGCAGGAAATTCTCTCAGAACAGCTGGCGCGGCTGAATACGCGTATCCCGCATGAGCCGCTCGGCTTTGTTCCCGTTGGGGTTTTCGAGGCCGATAGTGAGACGCGAATCTGGCGTGCGGCGCGTAGCGCAATCTCCTTCATGCCGGAAGGTTCCCGCCGGATCATTGTTCGCGGCGACGAACTCATGATCGAGGACCGCCCGGCACTGGGCGAGGTTCCGGAGATCGAGGAGCGCCCCGGCTGGCTGCGTGATCGGGGCGTTTACATTCTGATGCCTGATGGCCAGATCATGGGGCGTCCGATGGTGCAGGGTGCCGCCGTGGTAATTGATACGGCAACGAACGAGACCATCGCCTCGATCGGTGGATATGCGACCTGGGCGAGCCAGTTCGATCGCACGCGCGCCATGCGCCAGCCGGGCTCCGCAATCAAGACCCTGATCTGGCTCGCAGCGCTGGACTACGACTACAATCCCAACGGCTATATCTCCGATGAACCCCTGACATTCCGCGATGGTGACGGATGGTGGACGCCGCGCAATTACGGGCGTGAGACATTCGGCCTGGTGCCGTTCTTCACCGCCTTCGAGCGCAGCCTCAACGTCATCGCGGTGCGCATTGCCGACAGGCTCGGCATGGAGCGGATCCGACCGTATCTCGAGGGCGCGCAGCTTTATGAATTCGGCGAGCCCCGCTTGTCGAACCTCTCGACAGCCATCGGCGCCGTCGAGACGACGCCCGCCCGCATGGCCATGGCCATGGCGCTGATCGACCCGCGAAGCAGCGATCTGGCATCGCGCTCTGCGCTGGAGTATCTCGAATCGATGATGGCCGGGGTGACTATCCGGGGCACGGCTGCGGGCGCCTTTCGTGACGGGCCGCAAGGCGTCGTCGGCAAGACGGGAACATCGCAAAACCACCGTGACACCTGGTTTGTCGGTCGTACCGGCGATCTTGCCTTCGCCGTCTGGATCGGGCGCGACGACGACAAGGCCCTTCCCACGCTGGATGGTCGGCGCCCCACGGGCGGCGGCTTCGCCGCACCGGTTGCCGCGAAGATCGTGGCGGGCTTGCGCGAGCGCGGCCTGAGCAGCGAAGAGATCGATGCCCCGTTGTTCCCGCCGCAGCAGATTCTGCCGCTTGAGCGCCTGGAGCCCCAGCCACCGGAGCCGGATTATTCGGCGGGACGTTCACCCCGTGCGTTTCGGGTTCAATAACGCTATAGAGAATCCGAATCGGACGCGGGACGAAGTTGCATGACCAGTTTACGTGTGGCGCCATGCGCCCTTTTGATCGCCGCGAGCGCCCTGCTTGTATGGGGCGTCGTGCAGCCTGTGCCTTTGAAGGCGCAGACGCGTGAGGGGCCGCCGACCGAGTTGCCGCTTGTCGATGAACGCACCCTCGATACACCCGTCCTCGACGAGACCGCGGTCACCGAGGCGCTGGACGATATCCATCCTTTTTATGCCAATATCGCCTGGCAGGGCATCTCGGATGAGGCGCAAAACGTCGAGGCGGGTATTCCCGCAGGCTATGCGCCTCTCGGAGACACGGTTGAAGCCGAGTTCGTGCTGGAAGGCGTCGCCTTCGCCATGGCGGCGCGCGATACCCGCATCACCGCCGCAACGCTCGCCATGCTCGACGGGCATGTGTTGCTGCGCGATGTGCATCTGCTCAATCGCGCCGGCGAAGCGCACGTAGAGGCGCTGCTCCTGTCGCACGCGGCCATGGCGCATCTGGGCGATTTCTTCACCGGTGAGGCAACCGCGCGCGTTCTTCCCGATGAGACGGGCCTCCTGTCCGCAGCCGGGGTCACCCTGGCCACCCAGCAGGTGGCGCGGGAGGATCGACCCGGTCCGACCTTCTTCGCGGACATGTCCATCGCGGCGATCCGCCTCGACGGGTTGCGGGCCGCCTTCCCCGAGGAGGGATCGCGGCGGCTCCTTGCGGATGCGCTCACCGGCGCAGAAGCGCGTGGATCGTCCCAGTTCGCCGGAAACGCGGAATTCTCGCTTGCGCGTTTCACGGCCGCAATCGAGGGCCCGGTGGACGGGTTGTCGCCGCGCGAACTGCTCTCCTATCTCGAGAAGAGTCCCGAACAGATCACGCAAGCGCAGATCGCCGGGACCACCGTCGATCTGGGTTTCGATGATTTCAACATGCGCGTCTCCGGGCGGCGCGATCGCGCCGACGCGCCCCCGGTCGATATCGCGGTTACCGGTGGCGGCTTGACGCTTTCCCTGCACGAAGACGGCGTCCTGCGTCTGGCCGGCCACCTCGATGACGCAACGAGCACACCGCAGATCGCCGCCGGAACCCCGTTGGAGGACGTCGCGGCGCGCACCGCAGCGGCTGCGAGCGCGAATGGCGACAGCTTGCAGGGGGCCCTTCGGGCTGATGCGACGCTGGCGCCGGGCTACGCCATTGCCGGTGATTTTTGGCTCGACGTTCGCGGCCTGGCGACGCTGCGCGCCGTCACGGATGTCGATCTTCCCGACAATCTGCGTGAATCCCTGCGTGGCGGACGCATGGCGGCGCTGTTGCCGCTGATTTTCGAATCGACCGCGCGGCGCATGACCTTCGCCCTGATTGATGACGGGCTCGGCCCGCTGATCGAGGCGGAAACCGGCTCGAGTCTCCGCGAATGGGTCGGCGAGGCCGTCTCTGGACAGGCTCCGGCGGGCGGTTCCGGTGGTATGGAGGCGATGACCTTGCAGATCGCACTCGGCCAGCTTGACGGCGTCTTCGCCATTCTCGAGGATGAGGGTTCCGTGATGCTGGAGACGCGCGCTGAGCCTCCAGAGAGCCTGGTACTCTCGGCCATCGAATTCCTGCGCTCGGCCGAGCCCGTGCCCCACAAGGACGACATCCGTCCCGAATAATGCGCCGCCACGTTCCGGCGCCATTTTGCATCACGCTGCCTTGCGTCTATGGAGTTCCTCATGCCCGTCAACAACGTCAACCCGGCTGTCGCTACCGTCGATCCGCGCGATCGCGTGATCGTGGCGCTGGACCTCGACAATGTTGTGCAGGCACGCGCCCTGGTGAATCGCATCGGTGACGCGGCGCATTTCTACAAGATCGGGTATCGGCTCGGCTTCTCCGGCGGCCTCGATTTCGCACGCACGCTGATCGGGGAGGGCAAGAAGGTCTTCCTCGATTTCAAGCTGCACGATATCGGCAATACGGTCAGCGAGGGCGTCGCGGCAGTCGCGTCGCTCGGGGTTGATTTGCTCACGGTGCATGCCTATCCACAGACCATGCGGGCGGCAGTGCGCGGTAGGGGAGATGCATCGATGAAGCTCCTGGCCGTCACCGTCCTGACCTCCTATGACGATGCCGATCTCGCCGATGCCGGCTATGCGGCGACGGTCGGCGATCTCGTGGCACGTCGTGCGGCGCAGGCGCGTGAGGCCGGGATCGACGGGATCGTCTGTTCACCGCAGGAAATCGGTTCCGTTCGTGGGGCGGTTGGTCCGCAGGGCCTGATCGTGACGCCGGGGATTCGTCCCGCCGGGGCGGATGCGGGTGATCAGAAGCGGGTGATGACGCCCGGCGAAGCGGTCCGCGCCGGTGCCGATCACCTCGTCATCGGGCGCCCGATCACCAGAGCAGATGACCCGCGCGCGGCTGCACATGCCATCATGGACGAGATCGCCGGCGCGACCGGCGGCGCCTGATCCCGGCGGTGGATGTCGCTCCAGCGCAGGCGGCAAGGGTGCCGGCTCACGGCTCCCCTGCTCGTCAGGTCGGCCTCGATGGCGGATGTGGTCAAAGGGCTCGATTGAGTTTCATGCAGCAGCGGGGCGAGCACCCGCCGGAACGGGGAGAAATGGAATGGCCAAGGGGTACTGGATCGCGCGCGTCGATGTCTACAACGATGCGGCCTATAAGAATTACGTCGCCAGCAACGGCGAGGCCTTTGCGAAATATGGCGGACGCTTCATCGTCCGTGGCGGGCGTTTCGAGCGGCTCGTCGGATCCAGCCGCTCGCGCAATGTGGTCATCGAGTTCCCCTCCTACGAGGACGCGCTCGCCTGCTGGAATTCCCCCGAATACCAGGCCGCCCGCGCGCGTCAGGAAGGCGGTGCGGAAATGGATGCGATCGTCATCGAGGGTTATGAGGGGCCGCAGCCCGGTGACGGCTGATCCCTCCAAGCGGTATTATCTGCGTGATGCGCAGGACTCGGATCTGCCGCATCTTGGTGCACTCCAGCATGCCGCACTGGCGCACGAGCCGGATACACGTGAGCCCAATCTCCCGTTGGCGGCGCTGGATTTATGTCGCGCTGCCGGCAGCTTGTGGGTCGCTGTTGACCAAAAGGATGAGCTTGCCGGCTATCTCGCCGCATCGGAAATCGACGGCACGCTCTTCATCCTCGCCATCGGCATCCTGTCACGGCACCGAAGGCTGGGTCTGGCGGCGGGTTTGTTGGATCGCGCCATCGATCATGCCCGCTGGGCCTATCTTCCGGCCGTGACGAAGATCGCTGATACGGCTTCCCCCTGCCAGGTTCCCGCGCTGCGCGGGCGCGGTTTCGTGATGCTCGACGAAAAGCGTGCCTCTGCCGGTCTACGCGACGCGCTGGATGCGCATGCCTTTGCGGGTGAAGCGGGGACGCGGCTGCGAATCCTGGCGCGCCTGTTGTGAGTGCCGCGTTCGAATGTCACGGAATCCTCCCGATGACGGGTTGTCGCAGCCCTGCTTGATCATTGTCAAAGCGCGAAGCTGAAGATTCGCCTAAACGTCAGTGCAATCTTCAGTATCCCGTATCGGGGGCGAAATGTCCGACGCAGCCGTCACCAACAAGCCAGAGCTCAAGCCCGACGAGGAGCATGAGGTCTATATCGAGGGTCCGCTCTACGAGGCCCGCAAGCAGCTCTTCACGCAAAGCGTCTGGGGCCAGTTCCGCAAGATCAAGTGGGCGGTCCTTATCGCGACGCTCGGCGTCTATTATTTCCTGCCCTTCGTGCGCTGGGATCGCGGGCCGAACGCGCCTGACCAGGCGGTGCTGATCGATCTGCCGGCGCGGCGCTTCTATTTCTTCTTCATCGAGATCTGGCCGCAGGAAGTTTATTATCTGACGGGGCTGTTGATCCTGGCCTCGCTCATCCTCTTCCTGATGAATGCCGTGGCCGGGCGGATCTGGTGCGGTTATCTCTGCCCGCAAACGGTCTGGACCGATCTGTTCATGGCGGTGGAGCGGCGCATCGAGGGTGACCGGCGCGAGCGGCTGCGGCTCTATAACGGGCCATGGAACGCGGAGCGGATCTCGAAATTCGCCTCCAAGCATTTCGTCTGGCTGATGATCGCGTGGTGGACCGGCGGGGCGTGGGTCTTGTATTTCGCCGATGCGCCGACGCTGGTCTATAATCTTGCGACTTTCCAGGCGCCCTTCGTGGCCTATCTCTGGATTGGTATCCTCACCTTCACGACTTACACGCTGGCCGGCTGGATGCGCGAGCAGGTCTGCGTCTACATGTGCCCGTGGCCGCGCATTCAGGCGGCGCTGACCGACGAACATGCCTACAACGTCACCTATCTCGCCGATCGCGGCGAGCCGCGCGGCTCGGTCAAGAAGAACCGTGCCCTGCGCGAAGCTGGCGAGCCGGCGGGCGATTGCATCGATTGCGGCCAATGCGTCGCCGTCTGCCCCACCGGTGTCGATATCCGCGACGGTTCGCAACTCGGCTGCATTCAGTGCGGTCTGTGCATCGATGCCTGCAACAACGTGATGGAAAAGGTCGGCCTGCCGCGCGATCTCATCACCTATGATAGCGAGTACAATCTGGAGCGCCGCCTCGAGGGCAAGCCGCAGGAGCGCTCGAAGATCGTGCGTCCGCGCACCATCGTCTACATGGCGCTGATCGGGCTGATCGCGGGGATCATGCTGTTCACCTTCGTCGGTCGTGGCTCGATGGACGTCTCGGCCCAGCACGATCGTAATCCGCTCTATGTCCAGCTCTCTGACGGTTCGATCCGCAACGCCTATACCATTCGTCTGTTCAACAAGGCATTGGAGGAGCGCGCCTTCACCCTCGCGGTGACGGGGCTGCCCGCGGTCGATCTCGATGCGCTTGGTGCCATGCATGTCTCGGAGGGCGTGATCGAAATGCCCGTCGGCCCGGCCCAGACCCGCGAGGTCCGCGTGCTGGTCACCATTCCCGATCCGGCGAGCATCCCTGAATCGACGCCGATCACCTTCGTGCTGACAGAGCCTGAGAGTGGCGAGGTCGCGACGACGAGTGACAATTTCATCCGACCCGCCGAGTGAATGCCGGTCGGGCAAAACAGGAAGCCGAACGATGTCCTCCCCCGACCGTTTCGAAAACGACTACGTTCCCGGCGGCAAGCCGCTGACCGGGGGCAAGGTTCTGGCGATGATCCTCGCCTTCTTCGGTGTCGTCATATTCGTCAATCTCGGGCTCCTCCTGCCCAATGCGATTGCGACGTTCCGGGGGCTGGAGACCGACAGCGCCTACCGCACCAGCCAGGAGTTCAACACCACGCTCGCGAGTGCGGCACAGCAGCAGGCGCGGGGTTGGCAAATCGAGGCTTTCGTCGAGCGCCGCGCCGATGGCGGCGCCTATGCCGAGATCACCACGCGTGATCGTGACGGCAACATGCTGCCCGACATGGCCGGGGAGGTGGTGCTCGCGCGCCCCGCCGACAGCAATCTTGATCGCCCCGCGACACTGGAGCGTATCGGGTACGGCGTCTACGAGGCCCGGTTCGCGGACGTGCCGGCGGGACAGTGGGATCTGGTGCTGACCTTCAGCAAGGATGATGAAAAGGTCTTCCACTCGCGCAACCGCGTCATGCTACGCTGACCGTATGAGCGAACGGATCGATTATTCGGCATTCGTGACGCGCGACAAGGAGGGTTGCGCGCAGCTTGATCTTGCGATCGACGGCATTACCTGTGCCGCCTGTATCCGGGAGATCGAACAGGGTGTCGCCGGACCCGGTATCGCCCATGCACGGCTGAATTATACGAACAAGCGTCTTCATCTCGTTTTCGACTCGGCGACTGATGGTGATGGCCATGAAGCGGCCCCCGTCGATCCCGGGCTTGCCGTCACGCGGCTGCACAAACTCGGCTACAAGGCCTATCCCTTCACGCGCAGCCGCGAGGAGGAGATCGAGGCGGCGCAGACATCGGATCTGTTGAAGCGTCTCGGGGTGGCGGCGTTTGCCACCATGAACATCATGCTTCTTTCGGTTTCGGTCTGGTCGGGCAATGTGGCCGATATCGATACCGAGACGCGCGACCTGTTCCACTGGATCTCGGCGCTGATCGCGATCCCGACCGTGGCCTATTCCGGCCAGCCCTTCTTTCGCGGGGCGCTGCGCTCGCTGAAGGCCCGCGCACTCGGTATGGATGTTCCGATTTCGCTTGGCGTGCTGCTCGCGGTGGGAATCTCGATCGTCGAGACCATGAATTCGGCCAAACACGCCTATTTCGACGCCGCGACCATGCTGCTCACCTTCCTGCTCGCCGGGCGGGTGCTCGACCAGATCATGCGCAAGAAGACCCGCGCCGTGGCCGGCAATTTGCTCGCCCTGCGCGGCGAGACGGCGCGGCGGCTTGATGCCGATGGCGGTGTGACCGAAATCCCGGTTCTCGCGGTCAAGACCGGCGATCTCCTCCAGATTCGTCCAGGCGACCGGGTGCCTGTGGATGGAGTGGTCGTCACGGGGCTGTCGGATGTCGATGCCAGTCTCGTCACCGGCGAGACGGCGCGCGAGCCGGTGGGGGAGGGCGCACAGCTGCATTCCGGGACGCTCAATCTCTCCGGTGCCCTGACCTTGCGCGCCGTTGCGGCGGCGGAGAATTCACTCGTCGCCGAGGTGAACAAGCTGCTCGATCAGGCCCTGATGGCGAAGTCGCGCTATGTGCAGATCGCCGATCGTGCCGCGCAGCTCTACTCGCCCGTCGTCCATGCCGCCGCCGCGCTGACGCTGATTGGCTGGCTGCTGGTCGGCGCGGATCTGCATTTCGCGGTGATCACGGCGGTCGCCGTCCTGATCATCACCTGTCCCTGTGCGCTGGGGCTCGCCGTCCCGGCGGTGCAGGTCGTGGTCTCCGGCGCATTGTTTCGCTCCGGCGTTCTGCTCACCGCCGGTGACGGTGTCGAGCGCATCGCCGCCTGCGATACGGTGGTCTTCGACAAGACCGGTACGCTCACCACGCCCGAAGCGCGGCTCGTCAATCGCGGCGCGCTCGATGACGCGATGGTGGCGCTCGCAAGCAGGCTTGGCCAGAGCTCCAACCATCCCCTGGCCCGGGCACTGGCGCGCGATGGCGCGGCGGGAGCGCCCTTCGACGATGTTGTCGAGGAGCCGGGGCGCGGCGTGCGCGCGATGGTGGACGGCATCGAGGCGCGGCTGGGCAGCCCGGATTTCTGCGATGCGCAGGATGCCGTCACGGATGCCCTGCGTGACGAGCCCGATGCGACGCCGATCGTCCTGCGCCATGGTGCGCGCGTGGCGGTGCTGCTGCTGCGCCAGGTCCTGCGGGCCGATGCAGGCGATGTCGTCGCCGATCTCAAACGGCGCGGCCTGGGAGTGATGATCGTCTCCGGCGATCGCGAGGGGCCGGTTCGCCGGGTCGCCGAGGCGCTCGGCATTGCTGACTGGCATGCCGGCTGCAAGCCCGGCGACAAGACCGCCATTCTCGCACGTCTCGCCGGTGAGGGGCGGCGCACGCTGATGGTGGGTGACGGGCTCAATGACGCACCGGCGCTGGCGGCTGCCCATGCCTCGATCTCGCCGATCACCGCCTCGCATCTGGCCCAGAACTGTGCCGATGCTCTCGCACTTGGCGACCGCCTTCGGCCGGTGGCCGAAGCCGTCGCCCTGTCGCGCAAGGCGCTGTTGATCATGCGCCAGAACCTGTGGCTCTCGACTGTGTATAATCTGATCGCCGTGCCGATTGCGGTGCTGGGCTATGTCACCCCGCTGATCGCGGCGGTGGCGATGTCGGGCTCGTCGGTGATCGTCACGCTCAACGCCATGCGCGCGCGCAGCGCGGGGCGCGGGGCTCTAGCGAATACTGCTCCGGCTTCCGCTCACGCCAGATCACAGGCGACGTCGATGATCACCCCCGCTCCGGCGGTCACGCCCTCGGAGGCTGCATCATGAATGTCCTGATCTACCTGCTGCCGATCGCACTCAGCCTCGGTCTGATGGGGCTGATCGCCTTCCTCTGGTCGCTGCGCTCGGGCCAATATGAAGATCTCGAGGGCGCGGCCCTGCGCATTCTCGACGATGACGACCTGGATGAAAGCGATCAGGGGCCCGGGGGAAAGCGTGACGGAGACGGCACGCCGCGCCGGTGATGCCTCCTCAACCTCGGAACTCGTTCTCGCTCAGGAACGCCTCCTCCTCAGGCGTATTCGTCCGCCCGAGGATCGCGTTGCGGTGGGGAAAGCGTCCGAAGCGGGCAATGATGTCGCGATGGTGGCGAGCCCATTTCAGACCCTCCTCGTCGCCCAATTCCTCGTTGAACGCCACCGAGCGCTCCTGCGCAGCGAGATCCTCGGCATGGGTGAAGGGCAGGATGAAGAAGCGGCTCATGGGCGGCTTGAACACCTGATGATAGCCGTCGGCAACAGCATCCTCGGCGATGGCGAGCGCGGTGGAATCGGTCGCATAGGTGCGCCTGTCGCCGCGAAACATGTTCCTGGGGAACTGGTCGAGCAGGATCAGCAGGGCGAGCGTCCCATGTGCCGTCTCCGTCCAGCCGGCCAGCTCGCCGGTCGCTGCGGCCTCGTAGGTCGCGAGAAAGCGCTCGCGAATCTGCGCATCAAATGCCTCGTCCTTCGAAAACCATTTCTCGGGTCCCGCCTCTTCCCAGAAGGCGATGATCTCTTCACGACCGGCCAACGCGCTCACTTCGAGCCTCCCTCATCTCGCAACGTCATGCGTGCCAGCATGACATGGTCTGCGCGAGACCGGAACCGTGCGGGCGCATCACACAGGCCGAAATCGTCATTCCATCTCTTGCGTCCGATGAATTCGTCGTTACAAGCATCGCTCACGTGTCGAACGTTGCGCCGTTTTTGCGGCGTGGGCAACAATTGAACAGCACGGGCGTAATCCGGGGCGCGCAGGACGCCTCTCGAACAAGGGAAGAGAAGACCATGCGGGTCTATTACGATCGCGATGCCGATATCAATCTGATCAAGGGCAAGAAGGTCGCCATCATCGGCTATGGCAGCCAGGGCCATGCCCATGCACTCAATCTGAAGGATTCCGGCGTCGGCGAAGTCGTCGTCGCCCTGCGTGAAGGTTCGTCCTCCGCGAAGAAGGCGGAAGGCGCGGGCCTCAAGGTCATGAGTGTTCCCGAGGCGGCCAAATGGGCCGACGTGATGATGATGCTCACGCCGGACGAGCTCCAGGCCGACATCTACAACGATCACCTGCACGCCAACATGAAGCAGGGCGCGGCCCTTCTCTTCGCGCATGGCCTCAACGTGCATTTCAACCTGATCGAGCCGCGCGCGGATCTCGACGTGCTGATGATCGCGCCGAAGGGCCCCGGCCATACCGTGCGCTCGGAATACCAGCGCGGCGGTGGCGTACCCTGCCTCGTGGCAATCGCGCAGGATTCCTCGGGCAACGCCCATGATCTCGGCCTCTCCTACGCCTCCGCCATCGGCGGCGGTCGCGCCGGTGTGATCGAAACCACCTTCAAGGAAGAGTGCGAGACTGATCTGTTCGGCGAGCAGGTCGTGCTCTGCGGTGGTCTGGTCGAGCTGATCCGCGCCGGTTTCGAGACACTGGTCGAGGCGGGCTATGCGCCGGAAATGGCCTATTTCGAGTGCCTGCACGAGGTGAAGCTGATCGTGGACCTGATCTACGAGGGTGGCATCGCCAACATGAACTACTCGATTTCCAACACGGCGGAATACGGCGAATACGTCACAGGCCCGCGCATCATCACGCCGGAGACGAAGGCCGAGATGAAGCGCGTTCTGGAGGATATCCAGTCCGGCAAGTTCACGCGTGACTGGATGCTCGAGAACAAGGTCGCCCAGACCTCCTTCAAGGCCACCCGTGCCCGCAACGCCGCCCACCAGATCGAGGATGTCGGCGGCCGTCTGCGCGAGATGATGCCCTGGATCAGGGAAAAGGCGCTGGTCGACAAGGACAGGAACTGAGCGAAGAACTGAGCATCGTGCGTTTCATGCGCATGCGAGAAGGCCCGCCCGCAAGGCGGGCCTTTTTCGTGGCTCACCCACGCCGCCGGTAATGCGCTGCCTGGAAACGCTGCTCGGCGCCCGAGGGAGTCACGTGGGTGAAGCGTTCATCGCTCACGCGAGTGAATTCCGGACCGAAGAGCGCATCGAAATCTTCGATACCGTAGCGACGCACCGGCAGGCCGCTGCACTTTTCCGGGCCATCCGGCGCGAAGGTCGCGACGAGGACATGACCGCCGGGAGCGAGGCCCGCCATCAGCGATGCCCGATAGGCTGCCCGGTCGGATTCCCCCGTCAGGAAATGCAGCACCGCCCGGTCGTGCCAGAGCGCATAGCGTCGCGCTGGCGCGAAGGTGGTGATATCGCTCACGATTCCGGTGAGCCGAGCATCGCCGCCATTCCGCGCAATCAGGCGATTAATCGCCTCGCGCGAGATATCGAGGACGCTGACATCCGCGTAGCCTTCCGCGAGCAGCGCATCCGCAAGCCGCGACAGCCCGCCGCCGATATCGATGACCGGATCGCCCTTGCCCACGCCCGTCTGCGCGATCATGGCGAGCGAGCGCGCCGGTGATTCCTCGAACCATGACACGGCATGTTCTGCCTTCGTCGCGTAGACGTCATTCCAATGCGTGCTGCTTCCGGGCATGATGTGGCATCCTGCATTCGTTTCACCTTGTTCAAAGTGGGGTGCGTGGTCGATGAACGCCACCACACCCGGATTATTCATTGCCCGTTCACACAAGCTTGGGCACTTTGCCCATATGCGCAAGATCCTGACCCTCACCCTGATTCTCGCAAGTCTGGTCGCTGGCCCGGCTGTCGCCTCCTGCCTGTCTCAGGGCGAGATGCGCGAGGTCGTCGGCTCCGGACAGGTGATCCCCCCGGTCAACGCCACACGCGCGGCGCAGGGCGCTGTTCCGGGCGGGGAGGTGACCCGCGTCGAGCTTTGCCGTGCGGGCGGCGGGTTCATCTACCAGATCACCGTGCTGCAGCGCGACGGGCGCGTGGTGCAAATCGTTGTCGATGGCGCTACGGGGGCGTTGCGCTGATTAAGCTGCGTTTGAAAGGCAAGGGAGACGAAGGTGCGGATATTGGTGGTCGAGGACGATGCCACGCTCAACCGGCAGATCGTCACCATGCTCGAAGATGCCGGCTATGCTGTCGACAAGGCTTTCGACGGTGAAGAGGGCCAGTTCCTCGGTGAGACCGAGCCCTATGACGCGGTGATCCTCGATCTCGGCCTGCCGAAGATCGACGGCGTCAGCGTGCTCAATGCCTGGCGGCGTGCGGAGAAGGTCATGCCGGTGATCATCCTCACCGCCCGCGACCGCTGGAGCGACAAGGTGCAGGGCTTCGATGCCGGCGCCGACGACTACGTCACCAAGCCGTTCCACGTGGAAGAGCTGCTCGCGCGGGTGCGCGCGCTTCTGCGCCGCGCCGCCGGCCACGCCTCTTCCGAGATTGCTTGCGGCCCCGTCGCCCTCGATACCCGCGCCGGGCGCGTCCTCGTCAACGACATGCCCGTGAAACTGACCTCGCACGAATACCGGCTGATGGCCTATTTGATGCACCACAAGGGGCGCGTGGTCTCACGCACCGAGCTCACCGAGCATATGTATGATCAGGATTTCGATCGCGATTCCAATACGATCGAGGTCTTCGTCGGCCGCCTGCGCAAGAAGCTCGGCGTCGATATCATCCAGACGGTGAGGGGGCTGGGTTACGTTCTGGAGGCGGAGTGAGGTGTGGCTGGTGCATGTTGTTGAATCGCGTGTCAGGGGCTGATATTCTCATGCAATGTATAATCGCAGCCACTGGCGGGAACGATAATGCCTGACAGAGAAGAACTTCTGGCATTGATACAGGCGGCCGAAAATCCCGAGGAGAGGGCGCGGATCAAGCGTCTGATCAAGAAAAAAGCCTTCAGGAAAGGTTTCTTCGGTGCGATCGCCGGCCCGGCCAAGCTGTTGGAAGCATCGAAGAAACGATCCTCAAGACTGCGGCCTTTGATTGAGGCGGAGCTGGTTGCGCCTCGAAGAGGCTTCGTGAAACGCCGCGCGCCCATCGTGCAGCGGATTGAAGCGGCGTTGCAGAGAAAAAAATGACCTGTTGGAAATGTGTGCGGCGAAAGCACCTCGATAGGGCGACTTATGGACATCATTCAAATGCAGTGGCAATCTTTGATTATGGTCACCAGTGCATTTGAGGTACGATGTCAGACGAAAACGCAAGGAACAATGCAGCGAGCCAGGTGCCGGCGACGCATATGCGGACGGAGGCTATTGCTGAAGAGGTCGAAGAAGAACTCGGCCCGCACGTCACGCCTGATCAGCGCAAGCAGGTTGCGCACCGCATTGCGATGCGGATCGACAAGTCAACCTACCCGCCGGATCCCGAATTGTTCGAGCCCTACGAGAAATATGCTCCCGGCTCCGCGAAAGCACTCATCGACAAGTATCTCGAAGGGATCGATCATGACCGTGCTCTCGATCTCCGGGAAGAGGATCGCCAGGACAGGGTTGTCGATATCCTGAGCGACTGCGAAATAGCTGATCGGAGTAGCGAGCGGGAAGGGCGCATCACAGGCATCATTGCGCTTGTGATCATCCTTGGCGCCGTTCTGATAGCGGGTTGGCTCGGCTTCGTATCGATCGCTGCCTTGTTGATCGTTGCTGCCTTGGCCAGCGTCGTCATCCAACTTGTTCGAGGGCGCAACAACGGAACTGCAGAAGATCAGCAACCGAACAGAAGCCGCGTCCTCTCGTGGTTTGCGGGTCGATCGGAAGATTGATCTGGCCTCGGCCGTCACGCCTGTGCACCCCCGCTTGCTGCTGTGCCTCGTTTGGGCTCAGATGCACGCATGAACCCTCTCACCAACCGACCCATCGCGATTCGGCTTGCGGCTTCGGCTCTGTTCTGGAGCATCACGATCCTGCTGATCGCGGGTATCGTTCTCGTGGCCCTGTATCGCGAGGCGACCGAGCGGGCCTTCGACCGGCGGATGCTGGTCTATGTCACGGCCTTGTCGGCTGATATCGCCGCCGGTGACGAATCGCGGGGCGCGCAGGCGGCGGGAGATCCGTATTTCGATCTGCCGCTCTCCGGATGGTACTGGCAGATCGCCCGCCCCGGGCAGGCCCTGCGGGATATGCGTACATCGCTCTCGCTGGTCGGGGCCACGCTCCCGCCTCTGGGCGCAGACGCGCCCGAAGACCCGGAGACCGGGATCCGCATCGGCTATGTCACGGGACCGGACGAGCGGCTTTTGCGGGTCGTCGAGCGCGAGGTGATCATTGCCGACGACACCACCTACACCATCACTTTAGCGGGACCGTCTGAGGAGATCACGGCGGATGTGCGCTCCTTCAGCATCGCCATCACGCTGACCTTTGCCCTGCTCGGGATGGCGCTGGCCTTGTCCACCTTGTTCCAGATCCGGTTCGGCCTGCGCCCGCTGCAGCGCCTGCGCGCCGCGCTCGCGGGCGTGAGGCGGGGGGAGGCGGAGGCGATCGGCGGGGATTATCCGCGTGATATCGCGCCGCTCGCCGAGGAGATCGATCTGCTGATCGAAAGCAATCGCGACATTCTGGAGCGGGCCCGGACTCAGGTCGGCAATCTCGCGCATGCCCTGAAAACCCCGCTCACCGTTCTGGTGAACGAGGCGCAGGGCGACGGGTCCGGGCTCGCGCGCATTGTCGAGGAGCAGGCGCGCATCATGCGTGACCAGGTGACCTATCATCTCGACCGCGCCCGCGCTGCGGCCCTGGCCGGGACGCTCGGCGTGGTGACCCCGGTCGAGCCGGTCGCCATGGCGATGGCCCGGACATTCTCTCGGATCTATCGTGACAAGGATCTCGAATTCGATTTCGACGGTCTCGAGAAGGCGCGATTTCGGGGGGAGAAGCAGGATCTGGAGGAGATACTCGGCAATCTGCTCGACAATGCCTGCAAATGGGCCGGGTCCCGCGTCCAGCTGCATGCGCACCCTGGCGGGGATGACCAGGCGCTGCGCCTGATTCTCGTCATCGCAGATGACGGCCCCGGCGTGCCCGATCCGCAGGCGCGCGAGGCCATGCTGCAACGCGGGCGCCGGCTCGACGAGACGAAACCCGGTTCCGGTCTCGGTCTGTCGATCGTGGATGATCTTGTTGCCTTGTATCGGGGCCGGCTTCGCCTTGAAAGCGCCGCGATCGGAGGGCTCCAGATCGTTCTGGATCTGCCCGGCGATTTTGCCTGACCATCCCGTTCAGGCTGCGTTCACGCGCGATGGCTTTAATCGCTGCTACTGGCATTCCAGGGAGTATTCATGATGTCTTTCAGCAAAATCGCCATCGGGGCGGCGCTCGTCGGTGTGATCGGTCTCGGCGCCTGTTCGCCTCAGGGCATGGGCCCGCGGCAGGAAGTCGGTGTCGTTTCGGGGGCGCTGCTCGGCGGTGCCGCAGGTAACGTCATCGGTCGCGGTGATGCAGCATCAACGCTCGCCGGCGCGCTGCTCGGCGGGATCATCGGGGGCGCGATCGGAGCGGATCTCGATGCGCAGGAGCAGCGTCTTGCGGCGCGTGCGGAGTTTCAGGCCCTCGATACGGGGCGTCCGATGAGCTGGCGCGGTGAGCGCCGCGAGGTCTATGGAGAGGTGATCCCGGGCCCGAGCTTCCGCGAAGGCCGCCAGTATTGCCGCGAATATACGCACACGATTTATATCGGTGGCCGCCCGCAGGAGGGTTACGGGACCGCCTGCCGCGAGCCTGACGGATCATGGCGCATCGTCAGCTGAGGCTGATTGCGACCGCCGTACCGGCCAGCGCGGGACGGCTTCATCCTGCGCGCCGCTTCCATGCATACCACCACCTGCGAAGCGATGCGCGGAAACCCGATTGCACAGCTTCGTCTGATCATACGCGATAACCGGCGACAGCTGCACGGGCTCGCAGCCGGGATGCTGCGAGCCGTTCTGCTCATGGGAGCTGCCTCGGGCGCGCCTGCGGACGGCAGTCTAGAACGACCAGACGGGTACGGTACAGGGTTCGCCATTGGGCCCTGCGCGAACGTTGGAGGTGGGCCTGTTCTGGCTCGTCACGTCATCATAGATGATGCCGGCAAGATCACTGCCGAGCTTGTATCCAAGACCAGCTCCGGACCAGCCGCCCAGTGCGCCACCGATGAGCATGCCGATCACGCCCCCGATATACTGCCAGATACGTCTGCGTTCCTTGCGTTCTGATTCGCTCTGCGCCGGTGCGCTGTTCTGCTGAAGCGTGCGCACGAATTCCGACGAGGCGCTCAGCTTTTCCAGTTCCCCGAGCAACGCGCGCGCCTGATTTTCGTCCGCACGGATATAGGCATCACCGATACGCTTGAACAGTTCGGCTTCGGTCGGGACGATCATGCCGCTCTTGACGAGACAGTCACATAACTCGGAAAACTTGGGCTCAAAGCTCTTTGGTGTCAGGCTGAAAACCTGAATCACGGAACGCGCGATCAATTCGCGGGTCTTATCGTTGCGAATTTCATTCGAAAACTGTGACAGGTAGCTGGAATCGAGAAACCTCTTGCTCAGCGTGTCGTACAATTCGCCGTCGTATTCGAGGGTTTCGGGGCGTCCGGACATGGCCACAAACTCCTGATCAGGAATAATGATGGTGTCCCCCATGGAAAACCCGCAGATCGCGATGGATCCCAGCAGTTATGCCATTAAGGGTTTCATCAAAAAACCTTTAATTGTGTGGCTGTCAAGCTTTGTCCTTCAGTTTGGCTGAAGTCGTCTTGGCTGCATGATGCGGGTTCGAGACCCGAATCAGGGCTTGCGCTCAGAACGGGCGCGGTGGCGGAAGCGGGACCTGGTCCGGCGAAGGCGGGGGTTGGGGGCCAGCCTGGAAGGGCTCACCCTCCGGCTCGTCGGCCAGCGGGATCTGGCGGCACCCCACGAGCCATACATCGTAGACCGGATGATCGATGGCGCTCAGCCCCGGGCTTTCCGCGAAGATCCAGCCGTTGAAGAGGTCGGAGACGCTGCCGTCGAGGGCGACGTCCTCGACCTCGATGAAGGCGGTGGTGTTGGGGCTCTCGGTCGGCGGGCGCGTGTGGCAGGCTCGCGGGGTGAGCAGCAGCGAGCCGAACTGGATGGTCTCGTCGATCTCGACTTCGAAGGAGATGATCCGCGCGGTGATCTTGTCGAGGCCGGAAAAGACCGCGATTGGATTCTCGATATGTGTTTGCGCAGCCGCAGGTATCGCGCCGAACAACACGGCGGCGCCGAACGTGAGGGCAGCCGGCATGCGCAAGAGGGGCATCGACATCTCCTGAAATCCGCGCGCACAAGTCGATGGCGCGCGGGAGAAGGCGCTCAATCGCCCGGCGTCCAGGCGGCGTAATCGCCCGTGGCTTTCGGACGCTCCTCGGGCGTGAGAATCGAGCCTTGCGGGCGGTAGGCCTGCGCGGTGCCGGTGTGATTCTCGGCGCCGAGCTTCTGCCATTCGCGCGGGGCGTATTCTTCCTGCGAGGGGGCGGTGGGATAGGTATGGGCGAGCCAGCCGCGCCAGCCCGGCGGCACGCGCGACAGATCGGCGAGCCCGCTGTAGATCACCCAGCGCCGCTCATAGCCGAGCGCGGGATCCCTGGCGCCGCCCCTGGTGCGATAATAGTGATTGCCGAACTCGTCCTCACCCACGAGTTCGCCGTGACGCCAGGTGTGGAAGCGCGTGTTCAGCGTCTGGCCGTTCCACCAGGTGAAGAACTGGGTGAAAAACTCTTTCAAGGTCATCGCGGATCGTCGCCCTTTTTCGATAGGCACCTTATGGCGCTGCAAACGCCACAAGTCCAGTGCCGAGCGCCTCAACTGCCCGGTTTTGCGATTCGTTTGCGGCGAATCGATGGAAGAGGCGGAGCAGCCGCGCTTCATGCAGCGCGCGCGGCGACTCCCTCCCCCAGCCGGGCGGGAGATTGCGCTTCATTCATCGACCTGCCTTGCCTTCCTGCCTGGCAGCCGTTGTCTTCATCTTGATCAAGCGGCGACCGAATCTCTCGGCGAATCCCTGGGCGATTCTCTCGACCGCACGGGAGCCTCTGCGCAGCCTGCCGGATGCCCTCGCCGACCCCTGCGCATCCACATCTATTGCACCTGCACGGCATGGTGAAGGAAGTGTTATCCCACCCTGACGAATGCGATTCATGTCGAGATTCGAACGGGTTAAGCTAGGGTTTTTCCCTTATCCACAATCCCTGTGATCTCCACAAGATATAGCGTCGGCAAAAGAACGGCACACTAGTTCTTGACGCGCATGGTGGGTCGGGCATAGCTTTCGACCGTGCCGTTCAGGATGTGGCGGCGGGGCGAAGTGCCCCGCCCACGGGATCTCCAGAAGGGGTGTTGCAGGGGTATCGGTCGCGCGTCCTGGTGGGAAGTGCGAGAGATGCTGTGCGGCTTGAGGAGAGGGATTCCGGTTCAGGCATTCTGCTGCGGCACGGGGGCAAAAGGGGCGGCGCAAAAGTCGTCCAAGAAGCGTCTTACAGAGTTGGTTTTCAGAAAGAGCTGCTTCATGCGGCCGGACTCGTCGTCTTCAGGGGCGGCGGTGTGAAATAAAGGGACTACACAGATGCGGATCGAGCGGCGCTACACCACCACCGGGCAATCGCCTTATGCAGACATTGCCTTCCGGTTCTCCACCAGCGAGATCCGCAACCCGGACGGCTCGACCGTCTTCAAGCTCGAGAATTTCGAGGTCCCCCAGAGCTGGAGCCAGGTCGCCTCGGACGTGCTGGCGCAGAAATATTTCCGCAAGGCGGGCGTGCCGGCGGCGCTGAAGAAGGTCGAGGAGAACGACGTCCCGTCCTTCCTGTGGCGCTCGGTGCCCGACGAGAAGGCGCTCGCCAAGCTGCCGGAGGAAGAGCGCTACGGGCCGGAAACCTCCGCAAAGCAGGTCTTTGATCGGTTGGCGGGCTGCTGGACCTATTGGGGCTGGAAGGGCGGCTACTTCTCCAGCGAAGACGATGCCGCGGCCTTCTTCGACGAGTTGCGCTTCATGCTGGCCAACCAGATGGTCGCGCCGAATTCACCGCAATGGTTCAATACGGGCCTGCACTGGGCCTATGGCATTGACGGGCCGAGTCAGGGCCATTTCTACGTGGATTTCAAGACGGGTGAGCTGACGCGCTCCACCTCGTCCTATGAGCATCCCCAGCCGCATGCCTGCTTCATCCAGGGCGTGCAGGACGATCTCGTCAACGAGGGCGGGATCATGGATCTGTGGGTGCGCGAGGCGCGCCTGTTCAAATACGGCTCCGGCACCGGCTCGAACTTCTCGATGCTGCGCGGCGAGGGCGAGAAGCTCGCCGGCGGCGGCAAGTCCTCGGGACTGATGTCCTTTCTCAAGATCGGTGACCGGGCCGCCGGCGCGATCAAGTCCGGCGGCACCACGCGCCGCGCGGCCAAGATGGTCGTGGTCGATGTCGATCACCCGGATATCGAGACCTATATCGACTGGAAGGTGCGCGAGGAGCAGAAGGTCGCCGCCCTCGTCACCGGCTCCAAGCTGTGCAACCGCCATCTCAAGGCGGTGATGAAGGCCTGCGTCAATTGCGAGGCGGCAGGCGATGCCTGCTACGATCCCGAGCGCAACCCGGCCCTCAAGCGCGAGATCAAGCGCGCCCGCAAGGCGCTCGTGCCCGATAACTATATCAAGCGCGTGATCCAGTTCGCGAAGCAGGGCTACAAGGACATCGAATTCGACATCTACGACACGGATTGGGATTCGGAGGCCTATCTCACGGTTTCGGGCCAGAATTCGAACAACTCCGTCTCGCTCAAGGACGACTTCCTGCGCGCCGTCGAGGCCGATGGCGACTGGAACCTGATCCGCCGCACGGACGGCAAGACGGCCCGCACCCTGAAGGCGCGGGATCTGTGGGAGAAGATCGGCCATGCTGCATGGGCATCCGCCGATCCCGGCCTGCATTTCAACACGACCATGAATGACTGGCATACCTGCCCGGAATCCGGCCCGATCCGGGGCTCGAATCCGTGCTCGGAATACATGTTCCTCGACGACACGGCCTGCAATCTGGCCTCGGCGAACCTGCTGCAATTCTATGATCGCGAGACGAAGCAGTTCGATTTCGGAGGCTATGAGCATCTCTGCCGGCTCTGGACCGTGGTGCTCGAGATCTCCGTCACCATGGCGCAGTTCCCCTCCCGCGAGATCGCCCAGCTCTCCTATGAGTACCGCACGCTTGGTCTGGGCTATGCCAATATCGGCGGCCTCCTGATGACGATGGGTCTGTCCTACGATTCGGATGAGGGCCGCGCGCTCGGCGGCGCGCTCACCGCGATCATGACGGGCGTGGCCTATGCCACTTCCGCCGAGATGGCGGGCGAGCTCGGGCCGTTCCCCGGCTATGAGAAGAACGCGCAGCACATGCTGCGGGTGATGCGCAACCATCGCCGCGCCGCCCATGGCGAGGCGGACGGCTACGAGGCGCTCAACGTCAACCCCGTCCCCCTCGACCACGCCTCCTGCCCGGAGCCGATCCTGGTCGAGCGCGCCAAGCGCGCCTGGGACGAGGCGCTCGCGCTCGGCGAGAAGCACGGCTACCGCAACGCCCAGGCCACCGTGATCGCGCCCACCGGCACGATCGGGCTGGTGATGGATTGCGACACCACCGG
>Ga0008838_100849_pt1 | contig 20067 bp, 20 predicted proteins | sample HotLakConUCCSL28_FD_62212 | JGI IMG/M metagenome (GOLD analysis project Ga0008838, IMG submission 62212) | Hypersaline microbial mat communities from Hot Lake, Washington, USA - Hot Lake Consortium UCC-SL28 (Hybrid Assembly) | ecosystem: Environmental > Aquatic > Thermal springs > Hot (42-90C) ...
ACCGCGCCGGTCGAGGCCGAAATCCGGAAGGCGATGGAACACGCCGGTCTCCTGAACTAGCGCCCCACCACGCGGACGGTGCAGGAAACGGAGCGGAGTCGCAAGTCCCGCGTCAGCTCAACTCGTCGCGCTGGCCGATGCGGATGTTGCGCATGGTTTCCACGAGAAGGGCCGCGACGAGCCCGAAGCTCAGGAACCCGTTAGCCGCCGTCATGCCGCCCAGAAGCCGCCATTCCATCGGCAGGATCACGTCTCCGAAGCCGAGCGTGGTGAACGAGATCATCGTGAAGTACAGCGCCGCTTCCATCGTTCCGAAGATGTCGAGCCAGTAATACGTCAGCGCCCAGATCCAGACCGAGACCGTGATCATCGCCAGCGTCGCCACGAGTGCAGCGATCAGCGCGATGACGAGCTTCAGGATGTGCGGCGGGCGCATCAGCCAGCCGTGCAGCCTCATCAGCGTCAGTTCGAGGCCCAGCCAGACCATCGAGCCGACGAGGATCGTCGCCAGTATCAGGAGCGCGCCGAGCGCGATCTGGAGTATCATGGCGCGATCATCGCGGGACGGGCCGCGCCGTCAACCGCTGGACTCGCCCCGGCGTGTTACTTATCTCGGGCGGGTCATGGCCAGCCCGAAGGAAAACCCGAACTACAAGGTGATCGCCGAGAACAGGCGGGCGCGCTTCGATTATGCCATCGAGAGTGACCTTGAGGCGGGCATCCAGCTCGAGGGTTCGGAGGTGAAGTCGCTGCGGGTGAACGCCGCGAACATCGCCGAAAGCTATGCCGAGGTCGACAATGGCGAGCTGTGGCTCGTCAACAGTTCCATCGCGCCCTACGACCCCGGCCGCACCTTCGGCCACGAGGAGCGGCGGCGGCGCAAGCTTCTGGTGTCGAGAAAGCAGCTTTCCGAGCTCTGGAACGCGACCCAGCGCAAGGGCATGACCATCGTCCCGCTGGTCCTCTACTTCAATCATCGCGGCGTCGCGAAGCTGAAGATCGGTCTCGCCCGCGGCAAGAAGCTCTCCGACAAGCGCGAGACGGCGGCCAAGCGCGACTGGAACCGCCAGAAGGCGCGGCTTCTGAAGGAACACGGCTAGAATCCGGCCCTCTCTGCGGCGTTGGACGCGGCCCGTTCTCTCGTCGGATCAATTCCGATTCGCGCGTCTTTCGCATGACATCCGCGAGCGGCGGAGCCTCTCGGCCCTGCCCGAACGGGCCGGTATGCGACTGCACACTGCTCTGTGCAAAAATGTGGGAGCGGGGGAAGGCCCTCGCGTCTCCGTGAGCCTGCGCAGGCTCGTGAAGTATGTGTCGGCCAAACCGCCTTCTTTTCCGGTCCCGACGGCCCAGGGTCTGTAACACGCTCAATTCAAGCCCAATTCCCCGTGATCCTCCGCGAGACTTGCGTGATTTGCGTCGCCGCCCTCTGCCCCCCAGTTTCGGCTCACCGGGACACGAACCCGAGCACATCAACCCGACGGGACGAGCGTCCCGCCAGATCGAAAGAAAAGGACCAACCATGAAACTCTTCGCACTCGCCACCGCCACCGCAGTCGTCCTCGCCACCAGCGCCTCCGCCATGGCGCCCTCGCAGATCGCGACCGAAGCGCAGAACACCCTCGATCGCTACGGCTTCTCGGTCGACGCGGGCGCGCTGACGCGCAGCCAGTGGGTCGGCATCAACGCCGCCGACAACGACACTGACCGGACTCGCGTCCAAGTTCGCGCAGCGATCGCTTCGGTTCTGCAGAACTGAGGCGCTCGCCGGAGAGTGCCGTTTTCCCCGACTTCCCCCGACGGCACCCCCGAATGGCCGCTCCGCAGAAACGGAGCGGCCATTTGCCTTTCCCACACGACCGGCGGCGCGTCCGGCATCAAGGCGCCGAAGACGATTCCGGGACGGAAAAAATCTGGAACCCATGAAACGGGCTGACGTTGGGCGGTCACAAGGAAACACAACCCCGAACGGAGGAACCATTCCATGAAACGCCTCACAACGTCGGGCATGGCGCTTGCCATTGCCCTCGCAGCGTCGTCGACTTCGGTCTTCGCTCAGACCCAGCTCGAGAACACGGTGCAGAACATTCTCACCGAGTACGGCTACGAGGTCGATGCCAGCACGCTCACCAACTCGCAGCTCACCGCGCTGACGAACGTCGAGGACGACGCGGAAACCAACGCGGAGATCACCGCGGCGATCGAGGGCGTGCTGACGCCCGAATTCCAGATGAGGGTCGTCGAGGCGCCGCAGCTGCGCGAGCAGGCCGATCAGCTCTTCTCCGCGTTCGATGTGGACGCCGACCCGAACCGGCTTTCGCTCAACCAGCTCGCCGCGCTGACCTCGGTGGACACCGGCACGATGGACGAGGAACAGGCGCGCGCGTCGATCTACTCCATCATCGGCGAGGCCCCTGACGCCGCGGCGGTCGGCGTGATGTCCGAGCCGCAGCTCGCGGCGCTCGCGCAGGTCAAGTTCGACGAGTACGGCCTCGACATCGATGCGAGCACTCTGGACCGCGGTGCGCTCGTCGCCGTGCTCGCCGTCAACGAAAACGAGATTCAGACCGACGCGGAAGTGACGGCCGCGCTCCGGTCGGCGGCGGGCGTCTGACAAGCCGCTGTCGGGCGGCCATGCTGCCCTGTCTCGAGGCGGTCCCGGGTATCCGGGGCCGCCTCGTCATGTCCGAAGCCGGCGGAACCCGCTTGATTCCCCGCAAGCTCTGACGTAACCGAAGCCTCGGCCTCAGGGGTGTAGCTCAGTCGGTAGAGCATCGGTCTCCAAAACCGAGGGTCGTGGGTTCGAGTCCCTCCGCCCCTGCCACTGAAAATAAGGGATTTCCCGGTTTCAATGGCGAACTTGGACAGAGCAGTTGGGTGCTCAGTTGGGAAAACATGTTCCGCTTTCGTGCGCCTCGCGCTTCCTGATCCCCGACTCCGCAAGCTGCGAATCCCGGCTCAGATAGTGCGCGTCGAGGATCGCCCCCACGTCGCGAAGACTGTGCCCGGTGATCGTGCCGATCTCCGACTCGCTCGCCCCGGCGACCGCCAGTCGGGTCACGGCGGTGCCTCTCAGGTCGTGGAAGGTGAGCCCCGTGACGCCCGCCTTCTTGAGCGTTTTCGCCCAGGTGGTGCGGAACCCGTCCGCCGTCCGGGGCGTGTCGGTTGTCGTTGTCAGGATCCTAACCCGGACAGAAAACGCGACGGGCCGTGCCGCACCCGCCCCGTGGTGCCCGTCATCGAACGCGGCCAGCGGCCTTTAGCGGGCCGCTCACCGGGACGGCGACACGGCGTCCGCCCTTCGGCTAGTGGAGTCTGATCGTCTCTCCGTCATTGGCGGACCACGCGAGTCGGTAGAGGTCGCCCTGGCGCTGGTCGGTCCAGATGGCGATGAGGAACGCGCGGCGCATCCGGTCCGGGGCGGCCGCCATGCACCGGTCTTCGTGATCTTTCGACCAGACCGATTCGACACGGGTGGAGCGGTAGAGTTTGCCGGGTCGTTCGCAAGCATCCAGATCGACAAGGCTCCAGTCGGTTGCCGAGGCGAGGATCGCGGCGAAGTTGCGGAAGATGTAGTCCGCCTGCCGACGTCCCCGGGCGACCGCGAACCGGGTCGCCCCCAATTCTAGGAACTCGCCACGGGTTGGGCGACCTCTTAGGCCGGCAATCGGAAAGGTGCCGAACTCCTTTTGTGATGACATCAATGGTTCCGTCCGGCTGCACCGTTACCCGGTCCACGTCGAGACCCGCGGGTTCACGGCGCTTTGCGTAGAGGGAGCAGCGCGGCCCCCTATTCTTCAGAAGCTCTTCATGACTTCACCGAATGACTGTGTGATTCGTAAGGTCAAAATGCGAGGCCGTGGCGGCACGCTCGGAAATTTTGTCCACATCTGGTCTGTGGTGGCTTGTGCGGGCATAGCGCCCAGCCACCTGCCGCCCGGCTTCGGTCAGTCCGCCGAAGCTCGACAACGAGCAACCAGTCCTTATCGACTGAGACACCTCACGCCACGGTCCCCAAACCGCCCGCAAACGATCAAGCGCCTTTGGTCCGAGCAGGCGCTGCATAGTTATCCGGAGGGGACACGAAGTTGCTCAGCTTCTTCAAACGCGCCAGATGCGACCTTGTCGCCTCGGTGACCGGTTAGGGGCGCGGGACGCTCAGATCAGGAGGTTTCGCGGGTCCGCGATCAGTCGGCAGTAATGGGCGAGAAAGCGCGCGGCGTCGGCACCGTTGATCACCCGGTGATCGTAGGAGAGATCGAGGGGGACCATGGGCACCGGGCGGGGCGTGTCGCCGTCCCAGACTGTGAGCGTCTCGGTCCGGGTGATCCCGAGGATCGCCACTTCGGGCGGGTTCACGATGGGGGTGAAGGCGGTGCCGCCGATGCCGCCGAGATTGGTGATGGTCATCGACGCCCCGCCCATCTCGCCGGGGCCGATCTTGCGGGCCTGCGCGCGGGCGGCGAGGTCGGCGATTTCTCCGGCGAGTTGCCAGAGCCCCTTGCGGTCGGCGTCGCGGATGACCGGGACCATGAGACCGTGGGGTGTGTCGACGGCGATGCCGATATGGACGTAGCCCTTGAGCACCAGCCTTTCGCCATCGGCCGACAGGGAGGCATTGAAGCGCGGGAAGGCGCGGAGCGTGCGGGCGAGGGCGGCGACGTGGAACGAGAGGGCCGTGAGCTTCACGCCGCGCGTTCCCGCCTCGGCCTTCCAGGCCCGGCGCAGGTCCTCGATGGCGGTCACATCGGCCCGGTCGTGGTGGGTGACGGCGGGGATCAGCGCCTGTGCGGCGGCGAGATTGCGCGCCGCGACCTGCGCGAAGCGGCTCGTCGGCTCCTCGGTGACGGGGCCGTATTGCGCGTGATCGACCTCCCAGAAGGAGGTGTCGCCGGCCGCCGGAGACGTGGGTGCGGCCGGACCTTCGACATCTTCCGGCCCGATGGTCGTGCGCCCGAGACGCTCGGCGAGGGCTTCGATGCCGACGCCCTTCTCGCGGGCGAGGCGGCGGGTGGCGGGGCTTGCGTTGATCTCCGACATCTTTTCCTACCAGTCCGCCGAGATGTACTGGGTTTCCATGAACTCGAGCATCCCCTCGTGGCCGCCCTCGCGGCCGAGGCCCGACTGCTTGACGCCGCCGAACGGGGCGGCGGGGTCGCTGACGAGGCCGCGGTTGAGCCCGACCATGCCGTATTCGAGCCGCTCGCAAACCTGCATCGCGCGTTTGAAGTCCCCCGAGAACACATAAGCCACAAGGCCGTATTCGGTGTCGTTGGCGCGGCGAATCACGTCGTCCTGCGCGTCGAAGGTCTGGATCGCGGCCACCGGCCCGAAGATCTCGTCATGCACGCAGTCGGCGGTTTCGGGCACGTTCGACAGGACGGTGGGCGGGTAGAAGAAGCCGGGGCCGTTCGGGACGGCACCGCCGCATTCGACGCGGGCGCCCTTCGCCACGGCATCCGCGACGAACTCCGCCACCTTGTCGCGGGTGTCGGCGTTGACGAGCGGGCCGACGTCGACGGATGCGTCGCTGCCGTCGCCGACCTTCAGGGCGCTCATGCGCTCGGTGAGGCGCCGGGTGAACTCGCCCGCCACCTTGTCATGGACGTAGATCCGGTTCGCCGCCGTGCAGGCCTCGCCGAGATTGCGCATTTTCGCGAGCATCGTGCCGTCGACGGCGGTGTCGAGGTCGGCGTCCTCGAAGACGATGCAGGGGGCGTTGCCGCCAAGCTCCATCGCGGGTTTCAGAACCTGGTCGGCGGCGGATTTCAGGAGCTTCCGGCCGACGCCGGTGGACCCGGTGAAGCTGACGACCCGCACCCGGGGGTCATGGAGCATGTGGTCGACGAGCGCGCCGGTCTTTCTCGAGGGCAGGACGTTCACGAGGCCTTTCGGCACGCCGGCTTCCTCCAGAAGCGGCATGAGGGCCAGCATGGTCAGAGGTGTTTCCGACGCCGGCTTGATGATGACGCCGCAGCCGGCCGCGAGGGCAGGCGCGATCTTGCGGGTGCCCATGGCGGCGGGATAGTTCCACGGCGTGATCAGCACCGCGAGGCCGGCGGGCTTGTGCTGGACGACGATCCGCGCGCCCGAGGCCGGGGCATGGGTGATCATCCCGTCCGCGCGCACGGCTTCCTCGGCGAACCAGCGAAAGAACTCGGCGGCGTAGGTCGCCTCGCCCATGGCGTCGGCGCGGGCCTTGCCGTTCTCGAGGGTGATGAGGCGCGCGAAGTCCTCGAGGCGGGCCGTCATCAGTTCCCACGCACGGCGCAGCACCTCCGAACGTTCGCGGGGCTTGCGCGCCGCCCAGTCCCTCATGGCCCGTTCGGCGGCGTCGAGGGCCGCGTCGGCATCGGCGATATCGGCCGAGGCGACCGAGGCAAGCACCTCTTCGGTCGCGGGGTTGATGACGTCGAAGCGCTCCGCGGCCTTGTGCCAGGCGCCGTCGATATAGAGGTCGGTGAAGTCCATCAAAGAGTGTTCCTTGTCAGAGCAGGTGGCGGAGCGGCTCGCGCATCCGGCCCGCGAAGTCGGTCAGGAGCCGGATCGCGCCGGCGGCGTCGAGTGCGGAGGCCGCGCATTCGAGCGTGATCCCGAGTCCCTCGCCGGCGCCTGTCAGGGTGAGGACGGGGGTGTCCTCGGCCCCCATCTCGACGCCGCCGAGCGCGGTGCCCCGGAGGTCGCGCAGAACGAGGGCGGGGGCGTCGCCGGTTTCCGCCACGGCCGAGAGCGTGCGACCCGGCGGCACGGTGAAGGCCCGGCGGGCGCCGAGGCGTTCGACGGCCACGACGACGGCGTCGCCCGGAGCCAGGCTCGCTCCCGCGAGCCCCGCGAGGATCGCGTCGGCATCCTTCAGCCCGTGCGCCTCGGCCGCCCATGCGACAAAGCCCGGCAGGCCGTCGGAGGCGACGGTGGCTGTCAGACGCCGGGACGAGGCGGATGCACTTGTCGCCGGCGCCGCCGCTGGATCTGGCAGGGCGCGCAGCGCCTCGAGATCGGCCACGTGAAAGGGTTGCGGATGGCCCGCCTCGGCCAGCCGCCCGAGGTCGAGCCCCTCTTCGAGCGCCAGCCGGCGCGCCTTGGGAGAGGCGAGGATGCGCCCACCGGTCTGCGCTGCTCGCGGCGCGCGCGCTTTTTCCGGGGCGGGGTCTTTCGTCTTGGGAGCAGAGGCGGCGGCGGGCTCGGGGACCGCACACTGCGCGGGGCGCGCGCCGGCATTCTTCGCGGAACGGCTCAGAGGTGCCTCGGGCCTTTCCGACGAGATCACGGCGACCGCCTGGCCGACCGGTACCTCTTCGCCCGCCTGAGCCAACGTGGCGGCGAGATAGCCGTCGAGGCCGGCGGGCACTTCCATCGTGCTCTTGTCGGTCTCCACCTCGAAGAGGAGGTCGTCGGCGGCGACCGCCTCGCCGGGGGCCTTCAGCCAGCCCACGAGAAGGCCCGAGTCCTGGGCCATGCCGAGTTGCGGCATGGTGACGGCCTTGCCCTCGGGCAGCGCCGCACCGGCCTCCGGCGCGGGTTCGGGCGCGGCGGCGGGTGCGGGTGCCCGGGTCTCCGTCTCCGTCTCCGTCTCGACTGTCTCGGAGATCCGCGCGATCACGGCGCCCACCGGCACATCGTCGCCCTCGTTCGCGGTGATGGCGGTCAGGTACCCCCCCGCCTGCGCCTCGACCTCCATCGTCGCCTTGTCGGTCTCGACCTCGAAGAGCGCGTCGCCCTTGGCCACCGCCTCGCCGGGCGCCTTCAGCCAGGCGACGATGCGGCCTGCGTCCTGGGCCATGCCGAGTTGCGGCATGGTGACGTCATGCGGCCGGGAACCGGAGGTTTCGTCATGCGGCATGGATGAGCTCCCCGGCGCAGAGCCGGCGCGCATTCTCCACGACCCCCTCGGGCGTCGGCACGGTGAGGTCCTCGAGCGCGGGCGAGAACGGCACGGGCACGTCCATCGCCCCCATGCGGACAACCGGCGCGTCGAGGTGGTAGAACGCCTTTTCGTTGAGGCGGCTGGCGATCTCCGCCGTCACCCCGTAGCTCTGGTGGCCCTCGTCGATGACGATGGCGCGGCTCGTCTTCCGCACGCTGTCCAGAAGCGTCGCCTCGTCGAGCGGGACGATCGTGCGCGGGTCGATCACCTCCGCCTCGATCCCCTCCGCTGACAGCATTTCCGCCGCCTTCTCGGCCACCTGCACCATCGACGAGGTCGCGATCAGCGTGATGTCGCGGCCCTCGCGCTTGATATGCGCCTCGCCGAAGGGAATGAGATATTCCTCTTCCGGCACCGGCGCCTTGTCCTGGTACATGAGCTTGTCTTCGAAGATCACCACCGGGTTGTTGTCGCGGATCGCGGTCTTCATCAGCCCTTTGGCCTCGTAGGCCGAGGACGGCAGGGCGACCTTCAGGCCGGGGATGTGCGCGACGAGCGCCTGCAGCGACTGCGAGTGCTGCGCCGCCGAGCGACGGGTCGCGCCGAGGTTCGTTCTGAGCACCATCGGCACGGTCAGCTTGCCGCCCGACATGTAGTGCTGCTTGGCGGCCTGGTTGCAGAGCTGGTCCATCACCAGATAGAGGAAATCGCCGAACATGAGATCGACGATGGGCCGCGCGCCCGTCATCGCGGCCCCCACCGCAAGGCCGACGAAGCCCGGTTCCGAGATCGGCGTGTCGATGACGCGCTCGGTGCCGAACTCCTCGACGAGCCCGGACAGGACCTTGAAGGGGGTGCCGGCCTCGGCGACGTCCTCGCCCATGAGAAAGACGGTCGGGTCGCGCCGCATTTCCTCGGCGATCGCCTCGTTGACGGCCTGGGACAGGGTGATCTCTCGCATCTTCTCTCTTTCCTCAGTCCGCGTAGACGTGCATGTCGACCTCGTGGGCCGGCGGGTAGGCGGCGGCCTCGGCATAGGCCACGGCCTCGGCGGCGTCCCTCTCGATCTCGGCGTTCATCGCCTCGATCTCCTCCTCGGTGGCGATGCCTTCGCTCACGAGGTAGCCGCGGAACCGGACGATCGGGTCGCGATTGTCCTTCCAGTCCTTCTCCTCGTCCTTCGAACGGTAATAGGCGCGGTTGATGTCGCCGACGTGGTGGCCGTGGTAACGGTAGGTCTCGAGTTCGATGAAGAACGGGCCCTCGCCCTTTCTCGCCCGCGCCACGAGATTCCGGGTCAGTTCGTTGACCGCGAGGACGTCCTGCCCGTCGACCTTGTGCGCCTCGATGCCGAAGGCCTCGGCGCGCGCGGTGATCGAGCCCGCGGCGATCTCCTCGGTCTTCGTGTATTCGGAATAGCCGTTGTTCTCGCAGGCATAGATCACCGGCAGCTTCCACAAGGCGGCCATGTTCATCACCTCGTACCAGAGCCCCTGCGCGGTGGCGCCGTCGCCGAAGAAGCACACCGTCACGTCGTCCTGGCCGAGAAGCTTCGCGCGAAGTGCGGAGCCCGTGGCGATGCCCATCGAGCCGCCGACGATGGCGTTGGCGCCGAGGTTGCCGTGGCTCTGGTCGGCGATGTGCATCGAGCCGCCCTTGCCCCGGCAATAGCCCTCGGCCTTGCCCAGAAGCTCGCAGAACATCGCCTTGAACTCGGCCCCCTTGGCCACGCAATGGCCGTGGCCCCGGTGGGTCGAGGTGATGCGGTCGTCATCGGTCAGCGCCTCGCAGATGCCCACCGCCACCGCCTCCTCGCCGGAGTACATGTGCGTGAGCCCCGGCATCTTCGCCGAGAGGTAGAGCTGGTTGGCGTTGTCCTCGAAGGTCCGGATCCGCACCATCTGGCGGTACATCCGGAGGTAGTCCTCGGTGTTGGTTTTCGTCTTGGCCATGATGTTCTCCGGAGGAGGCGGGGTGACCCCCGCCCTGCATTTGGTCCGTAGGGCGGGATCTGTCCCGCCACACCTCAATACCGGTTCGCGATCGGCAGTTCTTCGGCCGGGAACAGGCTGATCACCTCGACGCCCGTCTCCGTGACGACGACTTCCTCCTCGATCCGCGCGGCCGAGTAGCCGTCCGCCGCCGGGCAATAGGTCTCCAGCGCGAACACCATCCCGGTCCGGATCTCCATCGGGTGATCGAGACTGACGGCGCGGGAGATGATCGGGCGTTCGTGGAGCGCCAGCCCCAGCCCGTGGCCGAACTGCAGACCGAAGGCGGAATCCTCGTCGGGAAAGCCGAATTCCTCGGCCTTCGGCCAGACCGCGGCCACCTTGTCGGTGCTGACACCGGGCTTGATCATCTCGATCGAGGCGTCGATCCATTCGCGGGCCTTCACGTAGGCGTCGGTCTGAGCGGGCGTCGCGCGGCCGATGTTGAACGTGCGGTAATAGCAGGTCCGGTAGCCCTGATAGGACTGGAGGATGTCGAAGAACGCCTGGTCGCCGGGGCGGAAGTAGCGGTCGGTGAAGTTGTGCGGATGCGGGTTGCAGCGCTCTCCGCTGATCGCGTTGATCGCCTCGACGTCGTCCGAGCCCATCTCGTAGAGCATCTTGTTGGACAGCGCGACGATGTCGTTTTCCCGGATGCCCGGCTTCAGTTCCTCGTAGATCATGTGGTAGACGCCATCGACCATCGCCGCGGCCTGGGTCAGAAGCTGGATCTCGTCCCAGTTCTTGATCTCGCGCGCCGCGAGCATGATCTGCTGGCCGTCGACGATGTTCAGCCCCTCTTCCTTCAGGGCGTGGAACATCGCCGTCTCGGCATAGTCGACCCCCACCGGCATGTCCGCCATGCCGGCGTCGCGGATGAGCCCGGCGATCTGTTTCGCGTACTTTTGCATCAGCCCGAACTCGGGCGGAATCGTCCCCCGCATTCCCACCACCCCGGCAAGGCAATGGTCGGGCTCGAGCCAGTCGGAATATTTCTTGTGATGCATCGCCGCCGACCCGAAGTCCCAGACGTAAGGCGAGTCGTCGCCCGTCAGGAGGCAGAACCGGCACATCTTGTCGCGCTCCCACTCCCCGATCTTCGTCGCCGAGACATAGCGGATGTTGTTGACGTCGAAGAGCAACAACGTGCCCGCCTGCGACGCCTCAAGCGCCTGCCGGGTCCGCGCGAGCCGGTAGCGGCGGAGCCGGTCATGGTCGATCCGGCGCTCGAAATCGACCGAGGTGTGTCCCCATGCCGGCAAACGGTTCTCCCACCGCCAGTTCGGTTCCAGATCCTGAGGGGTCAGTACGTTGGGCTTCAGGGCGAGGTTCATGAATTTTCTCCATTGGGCGGGGCCTCGGGGCCGCACCGCGATTTGAAAGAGGGGTTGGCGCCCGTTCCGGGCGCGCGCCGGCTCCGGCCTGCCGGCATCACTGGATGCACCAGCCCCCATCGATGTGGATCATCTGGCCGGTCATGTAGTCGCTGTCGTCGCTTGCGAGAAACGACGCGGTGCCGGTGATGTCGTCGGGGTAGGAGACGCGCTTGATCTGCAGAGCGTCGCGAACGATGTCTTCGTAGGCCTGGCCCTCGCGCTCCTTGAACCCGATGTCGACGAGGTCCTTGTCGAGCTGTTCCCAGAGCGGGGTCACGACAACGCCCGGCGCGTAGCCGTTCACCGTGATCTTGTGCTCCGACAGTCCGATGGCGCCGCAATGGGTGAGCGCGAGGCAGCCGTATTTCGAGGTGCAGTAGACCGTCACGTCCACGAGCGGCTTGCGCGACGCGATCGAGCCGACGTTGATCAGCTTGTAAGGGTGATCCTCCATCGGACCCTGCTCGATCATCCGGCGCGCGGTCTCCTGCATGCCGAGCCACATCGCCTTGGTGTTGACGTTCATGATCATGTCCCAGTTGTCTTCGTCGATATCCATGAAGAACCGGGGCTTGTTGAGGCCGGCGTTGAAAAGCCCGACGTTGATCGAGCCGAAAGCATCGACGGTCGCGGCGACGGCAGCGGCGTTGTCCTCGCGCCTGGTGACGTCCATCCGGACCGCGATCGCCTCGCCATTGCCCGCATTGTTGATCTTCTCGGCGACCTTTCCCGCTTCCGCCTCGTCGAGGTCACCGATGCAGACGTTGGCACCCTGGGCGGCGAAGGCCTCGGCATTCGCCGCTCCCATGCCGCGGGCAGCGCCGGTGATCAGGATATTCTTGCCCTTGAGGCGATCGGGGTCCATGGTTTCCTCCCTAAGTGACCGTTTCTTTGAATAGTTTTTCCGCGCGCGCCTGTGCCCTGCCGAGCGCATCCTTCGTTGTGACGAGCCCGCGAAGCATGTCGTGAAGCTCATGACCGCAGATCGCGATGATCCCCGAAATCTGCGGAATAGGCGGGCGCGGCCAGAACTGGAGCTCGTCGCGCCAGGACATCTGGTCGACGACCTCGAAGATCGGCGACAGCCGCCGGACTTCGGGATCGGCCCCGACGGAATAGCGTGGTGCGGTCCGGCTGCCGTTCTGGGCGTAGAGCTTCTGCGCGGCCGGAGATGTGAACGCGACGAGCGCCTCCACCGCATCGGCGATCCGGTCGTCCGCGAGGTTCGCGGGAATGCACAGCACATAGCCGCCGACGGGCGCGATCGGCACGCCCTCGGGCCCGTGCGGATGGGCCAGATAGCCGGTGTTGCCATGCGCCGGACAGGTCTCGTCGAGTTCGAAATAGGGCGCGAGCAGGGTATAACCATAGGCCATCGCCACGGTTCCGGCTGCGAAAGGCCTCACCCTTTCGTACCACGACATCGACAGGATGTCGGGCGGCGAGAATTCGAGAAGCTGCATGAGGTAATCGGCGGCGGCCCGGGCGCGATCGGTGTCGAGCATCGGCCGGAAGCTGTTACGGGCGAGGTTGTCGGCGTCGAAGCCGCCGGCGATCTCCGGCAGATCGACGATCGGCTGGCCGAAATCGGCGCAGGTCATGATGAAGGTATGGCCGAGTGCGGTGCCGCGTGCCGCGTTCCACGCCACGCCGTATCGGCCCCTGCGCGGGTCGTGGAAATGGCGTGCCGCCTCGATCACCTCATCGGTCGTCGCCGGCGGCTCGAGTCCCGCCGACGCGAACCAGTCCTTGCGGTAGAACAGCATTTCCGGCGTGGTCTGGCTCGGCACGCCGTAGGGAAGACCGTTCCAGTGTGCCGCGCGCCATCCCGCGGTGTGGAAGTCGGCTGGGTCGAGACGCGCGACGTCCATCACCTCCGGAAGTGGCCGGATGACGCCTTTCTCCACGAATTCACCGAGCCAGGGCAGGTCGACGGCGATGAGGTCGTAGCGGCTCTTGCCGCGCTCGGCGTTCCGCAGCGCTTCCTCGCGCAGCCGGTCGATGGAGAACGCACGCTGGGTGATGTCGGTGCCGACCATCTGTTCGAACTGGCGCTTGAGGTTTTCCATCACCATGAAGGTCGGGTCGCCATGCACGAGAATGCGCAGACCGCCGGGAAGTTTCAGGGGCTGGGGCAGGGCGCGCGGCGGCGGAATGGCCGCCTGGCCTGGCTGGTAGGAGCCGCCGAAGTAGTAGTCGGCTGTCCTTCCGGGCTGCTGCGCATCTCCGAAGGCGTGTCGGGCGATCCGGTCGAGCCGATCCGCGAGCTGACTGAACGTCTCGAGCAGCTTTGCGCTCGGGTGCAGCGAGAAGCTCTTTCCGGACCTCGTGCGGGGACGCTGCTCGACGAACCCCGCACGCTGGATCTCCGCCAGCTTCCTCGTTCCCGTGGCGTAGGGAACGCCGGACGCGGCCACCATCGAGGACGGCGAGACGATACGGCCCTCGCCATGGCAGCGCAGAAGATGCAGGATCATGTTGAGATGTGGGTTCGGAGTGTTCGGGTCGAGCGAGGTATCGATCTCGACGGCGATATCCTGAAGGAAATGCACCACGCGTTCGACTTCGGGGCTCTCCGTCAGCGATTGCGACCCATACGCTTCCGGCACCGCAGACGCGGAATATCCAGATCGGATGTCTTTTTCTGCGGAAGGATGCATTTCACCTGGGAGTCTTGCGGCGGAACTTGGTTGACGGGAATCGGTCATGACGCGATCTCCAAATTGTTCAAAATGACCTCTGGAACGTACGCTGGCTTTGTTCAGAATGAATATCAAAATATCTGAAATGGATAAATATTGATCCGCAGTTCGGCGAAAAATTGTGGAGCATGAGGTCCAGATTGCGCAGGGGTGTCCGCACCGGCCTCGGAGGATGGCCGCAATCACGGAAAAACTTAGGGAGGATCGACGAAATGACAGTATCGACCAAGTATGCGCTCGCCAGCACGACCGCGTTTTTCGCGTCTGCCGTTGCGGCCAGCGCCATGACGATCGGCATCACTCAGAACAACGTCGGTGTCGACAGCTACCAGACCACCTACGAGCAGGCCTTCATCGCGGCGGCCGAAGCGAACCCGGATGTCGAGGTCGTCGTGCTCGACGCCGGCGGCGACGTCGCCCGTCAGATCGCGCAGATGGAGGACCTCATCCAGCAGGAGGTCGATGCCATCATCATATGGCCGACCAACGGCGAGGCCGTTATTCCCGCGGTCCGGAAGGCGCAGCAGGCCGACATTCCGGTCATCGTGACCAATTCGAACATCGCAGAGCAGGGCTTCGATTTCGTCGCTTCCTTTTCGGGACCCGACAACATCACACAAGGGTCGCGTTCGGCGGAGATCATGTGCGACCGGTTCAAGGAACTCGGCATCGAGAACGAGGCACAGATCGTCCAGATCTCCGGTCAGCCGGGCTACACCACCGCCATCGAGCGCGCCAAGGGCTTCGAGGATCGTCTTCCCGAAGTCTGCCCGAACGTGACGCTCCTCGAGACCCAGCCGGGCGACTGGAACCGCGAGAAGTCCCAGCAGGTGATGGAAGCCTTCCTCGTCAAGTACGACGATATCGACGGCGTCTATTCCGGCGACGACAACATGGGCGTGGGTGCGCTCAACGCCGCGCGGGCCGCGGGCCGGGTCGACGGCATCACCTTCGTCGGCGCGACGAACTTCGCGGTCGGCTACGACGCGATGGCCGCGGGTGAGTACTGGGGCTCGATCTACCAGTCTCCTGTCGACGACGCCGAGGCCGCGCTTCAGACCGCGATCGACGTGCTCAACGGCGAAGAGGTCCCGTTCCTGAACTACTTCGACACACCGAAGATCACCCAGGACAACATGGACGAGTTCACCAAACCCGTCTTCTGATCTCCTCCCGGGCGGAGTGTGGGGCGGGCGACCGTCCCGCGCTTCGGTCGGAGACGAATTTCAACAAGGTCGGGGTGTCGGGATGACACGTGTCGCAGGACGCTCCTGTATCGTCACCGGTGCAGCCCAGGGCATCGGCCGCGCCATTGCCGAGGCGCTGCTCGATGAGGGGGCGAACGTCTGTTTCGCCGACATCAATGCCGCGAAGGCGGCGGATGTGGCCGGAGAAAACGAGAAGCGGGCGGTGGCTGCGGGGGCGAAAGTCGCCCACGCCGCGGTCGACGTGACCGACCGCTCGGCGGTCCGCGAAATGATCGCGCATGCGGTTCATGCCTTCGGACGTCTCGACGTGGCGTTCAACAACGCCGGCGTCAACAAGCCGATGAACTTTCTGGACGTGACCGAGGAGAACTGGAATTTCATCATGGGCATCAATGGCCTTGGCTGCCTCATCGGCATGCAGGAGGCCGCGCGCCAGATGATCTCCCAGGGCGGCGGCGGCAAGATCATCAACACCGCCTCGATCGCCAGCCGGCAGGGCTTCGACAACGTCGCTCCCTATTGCGCGTCGAAATGGGCGGTCGTCTCGCTCACGCAATCGGCCGCGCGCGACCTTGCGAAACATGGCATAACGGTCACCGGCTTCGCGCCGGGCGTGGTGGCCACCGAGATGTGGGACCAGGTCGACCGCGACCTGATGCAGATCGGTGCGTCGGACCGGCCCGGCCAGGCGATGGAGGAATTCTCCTCGGACATACTGAAGGGCCGGGTCGCGACGCCCGAGGACATCACCGGCACGACGACGTTCCTCGCGTCGAGGGACAGCGACTACATGACCGGACAGATCGTGATGATCGACGGAGGCATGACGTTGGTGTGACGGACGCGCCGGCACCACGAGGGAGGATGAGATGGCGGTACTGACCCGGAACGGCATGGGGACGCTGCTCGCACGCCAGGGCATTCTCGTGGCCTTCGTGCTGTTCATGATCGGTTTCGCGCTGGCGAACCCGCGATTCATAGAAATCGACAACGTCTCCGGCGTCATCCGTTCCTCGGCGATTCTCGGGATCATGGCCCTCGGCGTGACCTTTGTGGTGATCGGCGGCAATCTCGACCTCTCGGTGGGGTCGATGATGTCGTTCTCGACCATCGTCGTGCTCGACCTCCACGACAGGATCGGCCCCGCCCTCGCCATCCCTGCGATGTTCGGCCTCACGCTGCTGCTCGGGGCCTTCATCGGGTTTCTCGTCGGTTACCTGAAGCTCAATTCGCTCATTGTCACCCTCGGGATGCTCTCTGCGATCCACGGCCTGACGCTGACCTGGTCGGGCGGCAAGAACATGGACATCGCAGACAAGTCCGGCACCTGGTTCTCCATGTTCGGCCAGAGCACCGTTCTCGGCATTCCGGTCCCGATCCTCGTGTTCGCGCTTCTCGCCGCGGTGCTCGGGATGTTGCTCGCCAAGACCCCGTTCGGCCGAAAGGTCTACGCCGTGGGCGGCAACGGGACGGCGGCGACGTTCTCGGGCATTCCGCGTGCCCGGGTGGTGTTCTTCACCTACATCGTCTCGGCGTTCTGCGTGGCGATCGCGGGGCTTCTTCAGGCCAGCCGCTCGATGGGGTCGCAGAACACGGTCGGGCAGGGCATGGAACTCGAGGTGCTCGCGGCCGTCATCCTCGGCGGCGCGTCGCTCCTCGGCGGGTCGGGAACCATTTTCAAGACCGTCATCGGCGTCCTGATCCTCGGGTTCATCCAGAACGGGCTTCTGCTGATGGGGCTCGCCTTCTACGCCCAGTACGTCGTGACCTGGGTCATCATCATTCTCGCGGTCTGGCTCGACATCGCCGCCAAACGGGGCCGGCTTCTTTCGCCGATTGCCTGAGGAGGAAGACGAAAATGAACCCCGACACGCGCGCCACCCTCATAAAGCAGGGCGCCATCTGGGCCTTCATCGCGGCGGAACTCGCCTTCTTCTCGATCATCGGCGAGTTCGTCGCGGTCACCGACAAGGCGTTCATGGACTTCGACAACATGCTCCTGTTGCTGAAGCAGTCCGCCCCCATCGGGATCATTGCGCTCGGAATGACGATCATCATGATCAACGGCAATATCGATCTCTCGGTCGGGGCGACTTACGCGCTCGCCGCGATCGTGTTGCTCGACAGCATGACATGGCCGATCTTCGCGGGCCTCGGAGACTGGGTGATCCCGGTGAGCTGGGCGCTGGCACTTCTGACGGGCACGGCGCTCGGGGCACTCAACGGGCTGATCGTCTGGAAGACAGGGGTCGACGCCTTCATCGTCACGCTCGGCGCCATGCTCGGCTACCGGGGCCTCGTCTTCATCTACAACGGCGAACAGCCCACGAGCCATCTCAACTGGACGTTGGTCGACTTCGCCGAGGCGCGGTTTCTCGGCCTGCACACCGCGACCTGGTTCCTCCTGGGCACGGCGCTCGTGCTGTGGCTTGTGATGACGAAGACGGTTCACGGCCGCAACGCCTACGCCATCGGCAACAACCGCGAGGCGGCGGTGAACGCCGGCATTCGCGTCGGCCCGCACTTTCTCGTCAACTTCATGCTGATCGGCTTTCTCGCCGCACTCTCGGCGGTGGTGTTCTACTCCGAGAGCGGCTCGGTGAACCCCAATGACGGCATGCTCTTCGAGCTTTGGGCGATCACGGCGGTGGTGCTCGGGGGCACCAAGCTCATGGGGGGTTACGGCTCGATCGTCGCGACCCTCGGCGGGGTCATCGCGATCCAGCTTCTCAGAAAGGGCCTCGGGCATATCGGGGCGGGGACGGAGACGGTGAACCTCGTCATCGGGCTTATTCTCATCGCGGTGCTGTTTCTCGACCGACAGCTGAACCGCAGGGGCAGGGAGGCCCTGAAGATATGACCGATGACGTTCCGGTCCTCCGTCTCGAGGGCATCGTGAAGACCTTCCCCGGCGTGCGCGCGCTCGACGACGTGTCCTTCACCGTCATGCCCGGCGAGGTGCACGCTCTCATGGGGGAGAACGGCGCCGGCAAGTCGACGCTGATGAAGGTGCTCGGCGGCATCTACGCCCCCGACGCGGGCCGGATATACATCGCCGAGGAACCCACCGAGATGACTTCGCCGATCCATGCCAAGGCGAGAGGCGTCGTCTTCATCCATCAGGAACTGAGTCTCGCCGACGAACTCACCGTGGCCGAGAACATCTTTCTCGGTGAATTGCCGCGCAAGAGTTTCGGTCGCGTCGACTGGCAAACCCTCTTCGCCGAGACCGACGCGATCCTGAAGACGCTCAACGTCGGCTTCAACGCCCGCACAAGGGTCGGCGACCTCTCGATTGCGAACCAGCAGATGGTCGAGATCGCCCGCGCGCTCACCGTCGACCCCCGGGCGGTCATCTTCGACGAACCCACCGCGTCCCTGACCGATGCCGAGAAGAGCGTGCTCTTCGAGGTGATCGCGGACCTGAAGTCCCGCGGCGTCGGGATCATCTACATCTCCCACCGGATGGAGGAGATTTTCAAGATCACCGATCGCATCAGCGTCCTGCGCGACGGGCAGTATCGCGGCACATTGAACACGGCGGAGACCGACGAGGAGAAGGTCACCCAACTCATGATCGGGCGCAAGCTCGACCTGTCGCGGAACGTGAGCCATCACGAAGTCGGGGATGTCGCCCTCGAGGTGCGGGAGCTGAGTTGCGGCAAGCTCTTCCAGGATGTGAGCTTCAAGGTGCGCCGCGGCGAGGTCGTCGGGTTCTACGGGCTCGTTGGCGCAGGACGCACCGAGATCGCCGAGACCATCTTCGGCCTCCGAGACCCTTCGGCGGGTCAGATCCTGCTCGATGGCGAGGAGGTGCAGATCAGCTCACCGCAGGACGCGATCCGGCGTGGCATCTCCCTCGTTCCCGAGGACCGGAAGGGGCAGGGGCTCGTTCTCGGCATGAACTGCCGCGACAACATCACCCTGCCGCAGGTCGACGACATGACCGCCGGGCCCTTCGTCAGCGACGGGGCCGAGGTCGCGATCTTCGACCTCTATCGCGACAAGCTCGATATCCGCACGCCCGGGTGGCGGCAGACCGTCGGCAACCTTTCGGGTGGCAACCAGCAGAAGATCGTCATCGGCAAATGGCTGTCGATGCATCCCAGCGTGCTCATCGTCGATGAACCGACCCGGGGTATCGATGTGGGGTCGAAATCGGAAATCCACAATCTCATCCGCGACCTCGCGGCTCAAGGCTATGCCGTCGTCGTGATCAGCTCGGAAATGCCGGAGGTGCTGCATGTCTCCGACCGGATCGTCGCGATGTATTCGGGACGTATCATGCGCGAGTTCACCTCGGAGGAAGTCACCGAGGACAGTCTGATCCAGGCGATTTCGGGCATCGCCGGCGACAAGGTGGCCTGATGCGGGTCGGATTTGCCGGTCTTGGCCGCATGGGCCGGCACATGGCGGAAAACCTTGTGAGGGCGGGCCACGACGTGACGGTGTGGAACCGCTCGCCCGAAAAGGCGGAGACATTCGCACGGGAAACCGGCGCCGGGGTGGCCGCCACGCCGCGCGAGCTCGCCGCGCGCTGCGAAGCGGTCGTCACCATGCTTGCCGACGACATCTCTTCCGAGGCGGTGCACCTCGGCGAAAACGGGCTCTTCGCGGCCGGGGGCGCCAAGGTCTTTCTCGAGATGGGGACGATGAGCCCCGACCACATCGCTTCCCTCGCCGCTGCCGCGCCCGAGGGAACGCGCGTCATCGACGCGCCGGTCTCCGGCGCGACGAGGGCCGCCGCCGAGGCGCAGCTTCTCGTCATGGCCGGCTGCACCGAGGCGGACGCCGGTGACGTGCGCGCCCTGTTCGACGCTATGGGCCGCAAGACGATCTGCCTCGGACGGACCGGCGCGGGGTCGGTGATGAAGCTCGCCGTCAATTCCCTCATCCACGGGTTGAACCAGACGCTCGCCGAGGCCA
>Ga0008838_100853_pt1 | contig 20004 bp, 12 predicted proteins | sample HotLakConUCCSL28_FD_62212 | JGI IMG/M metagenome (GOLD analysis project Ga0008838, IMG submission 62212) | Hypersaline microbial mat communities from Hot Lake, Washington, USA - Hot Lake Consortium UCC-SL28 (Hybrid Assembly) | ecosystem: Environmental > Aquatic > Thermal springs > Hot (42-90C) ...
TCGCCCGTGTGAAAGCGCTGCTGCGCCGCACTGATCCCAACCTGCTGACCGACAAGCTGGTCGCCGGCGATATCGAGCTCGACCGCGACAGCCGGCGGGTGCGCCGCAACGGCACCGAACTGCATCTCGGCCCGACGGAGTTTCGCCTGCTCGAATTCCTGATGCGCAGCCCGGGCCGCGTCTTCACCCGCGAGCAGCTGCTCGACAATGTCTGGGGTCGCGACGTTTATATCGACGAGCGCACCGTCGATGTCCATGTCGGCCGCCTGCGCAAGGCCATTAAGGCGCAATCGGGTTCAGACCCGATCCGCACCGTGCGCGGCGCGGGCTATGCATTTGAGGGATAAGGGCCCGCAGCGAACCTGATCATCTTGATTCAGGCCTGTTGACTTCAGGGTTGCAATTCCGGTTTTCGCATTGCAGTTTCCCCAATAGAAATTTCTATGGTTGTGTCGCAGGCACTCCGGCGACGGTCGTTCCTGCGCGCAAAGGGGACAGGCTTGTGCCGGACCTTGCGCCGAAGCTTGCGCAAGGCCCTGCACCAGTCCTTGCGCATGTCGCGCTCGACGCTGGATCAACGGGGGCCGGATATGAGGAAGCTTGCACTTGTCGTGACCGGCATCGCCTGGCTCGCCGTCATGCCGCTGGCAAGTGACGCCCTCGCAGACGAAACCTGCCATGTCAGCCGATCGTATCCGGTAGATGAATTCGCCGAGGACTATTTCGTCGATCCGCATGCCCGCAGCCTCACTCCACTTCTCCTGACCGAGTCCATGCTGGAAAATGGATGCACCGATGCCGAAATCTTTGATCAGGTGATCGCCATCTTCCTCGATGACCGAACTCCCGGCCTTTTCCAGTCCGAGGATGTTGATCCCTGGCAGATCGACGACTCCTGGGTGCGCATCGTCACCGAGTTGCTGATGCTCGGACATGACGAGCCGATCAGGAAGCTTCTCGCCGATCTCCAGTCAGTTGCCGAAGCCGGTGATCCTGCCGCGATGATGGCCTTCGCCCATCTCGGCGAGCGTCAGACCTCCTCCCTGGATTGGCAACGCCAGGAATATCGGCGAGGTGCCTATCGTCGATATGATGAGGATTTCCCCAAAAGCGTAGAATTCTTTGATATGGCGGGTTGGGTGGAAAGCACCAACCACCCGATCCTCACGATCGCACCCGATCTCGGTGAGGAAGCGCCCCGCTATATGGCCCGCGCCTCCAGGGCCGGTTTCGCACCAGCTCACATATTTCACCTCGCGAATCAGGAACCGCGGCGCTTCATGCCATGCCGGGCAGTCCCGTCTGCTGGAAGAAATTTCCTCGGGGTCCCGCTCGAGTCCGACGAGGAGGACGAAGAGCAACCGAGGAACCGGTTTCTCGAAGCCTTCTCCCAACTACCCGATCGCGAGAGCGTGGCGCAGGATCTGATCGACTGGTCGCGGGACATCATCACAGAGAGCTTCGAATGGGACAGAGACAGGCGTCGACACCCCTACGCCTTGAATGCCGCGTGGGTCGCCTATGGTTATGCGGGCATCCGCTCGAACTGCGCCTTCTCGACCGAAGACCACATCATGGATTTCGGGGTCGAAGACCTCGATGAGGCAGCCATCGGCTTGCAATACGCGATCATGGCGCCCGGCCGATTGGTCCCTATCCATGAATCGCTCGTCTTCGCATGGGTCATCGATACCTTCCACGAAAACCCGGATCGCCATTACGCAGCGGCGCGTTTCCTCCAGCAGGGGGCGTATCGTGAGACTCTGGATTTCCATGACGACCTGGTGGAGCAGTTCGTTGGCCGTCTTTCACGCGAGACCATCCGGGAAGCCCAGAAGATCATGGCTGAGCACGGTTACTACACGGCAGCGATCGACGGCATTCCCGGGCCGAACTTTCTGAGCGGCCTGCGGCAATGGAGCTATTTCTGCGAGAAAGACCGGGGAATGCACCTCGATAAATGCCTTTGGACACCGCAGACTCTCGCGGATGCCGAATGGGCCCAACCGTATATCGCGGATGTGCTCGCACGGTATTGATCGCACGAAATTCACGACAGGGACATCATTGGGGGGGGCGCAATGAAGAAACTGATCGGGATCATACTTACGGCGGCATGTTGTACATTCAACCTGTCGTCAGGCACGGCCCTTGCCGACAGACCCTGCACTGTCGAGGGTATGACGCCAGCGGAATTTTCGACCGCGCTCCATGCAGGGGATGAATCGCTGCGGATGATGGCGCTTGCAGAAGCTCTCAAGGAGATGCTCGACCAGGGCTGCGATGACGAGGCCAGCTTCGAGGCCGTGATCGCCGCATTCAGTGATCCCGCTGCTCTTGACCGCTACCGCATCAGTGAACCGGACGCCTGGGTGATCGACAATGCCGCCCTGCGTGACATGACCATGCTGTCACTTCTCGACCGAGAAGAGCAGCCACGACGCCTGATAGCTCTGCTCCAGGACCGTGCAGAAGCAGGCTCCCCGGAAGCTATGACGGCCTTGGGCATTCTCGGCAGCATTCAATTCGCTGATTGGCAGCGCGAGCGGGATTATTCCAGAGAACGAAGCCGCTACAAAATCCGGGCTGACTCCGTCAGAAGTCTGTATCCCGGCGTGGTCGACAGATTCCGGATCGGCAACGGGTTGAGATGGTCGACGCATCCATTGGAACGGCTCTATCCGGATCTTCCCGAGCTGGCGGAAACCTATCTGCAGAAGGCCTCCGATGATGGCTTTGCGCCGGCCCATGTCATCCGTCTCACAGGCGAGATGCCGGAGGACTTCTCTCCCTGTGTTGACGATCGAGGGCTTGCGCAGAGCTTCTCCAGACTCCCTGAACGGGAACAGGTTGCGCGCGATATCGTTGATTGGGCCGGACCTCGCATCATGGAGAGCCTCGAGCCGATCCATGAGATCGAAAACAGGACGGACCTGGACGATCTGTTACGCAGGCTACTTCTCTCGCCGCTCGTACTTGGTCGCAACTCTGCTCACACAGCCGCGGCACGCAATCTCGCATTCGCCTATGCAAGCATGCGATCAAATTGCCTGCTTGGGACCGGAGAGGACGATCTGGATTATGGGATCCGGAATCTGGAAGAAGCGCATAAAGGCCTGCGCCTCGCCATCGTCGCCCCTGATGCGTTGAGCTCAAACGCGGTTCGCTTCCAGTCGCTCGTTTTTGCCCTGTTCATCGACCGCGCGCATGACGAACAGGGGCGGCACTATGCTGCCGCAAGGTTAATCCAGCCTTCCTCCGACGCCTGGGGTGGTCGGGCACGGGAGCGGGATCAACTGGTCCAGCAACTTTCCCGGCGGACCATCATCGAAGCGCAGAAACTTATGGCGAGGCGCGGCTTCTATACTGCGGCGATCGACGGTATTCCCGGCCCGCGATTCTCCGAAGGTCTTACGAAATGGTACAACTACTGCACCTTATCGACAGAGGGTGTGGGGGACGACGAATTATGCATCAGTTCGACGACGGATCTCTATCTCGCGGATTGGGCGCGCCCCTTCGTACGCGCTCCCTTGCAGAATTTCTAGAGCGACCCTCATTGCGCCCGTGAGCCATTCGGACTCAACTGCTGAGCACCTCGGGAGGGTGCCGAGCGAGACGGCGCAGGGGGAACGGCGGGTCAGGATCATGCCGATAGCGACATGGTTCTCCACCCGCCCTCTCACCCTTCAGCTTTGTCCGAATGATCGACAAGCATCCTGAAGCCTTTTCACGGCCCGCATGCCGAGGGCGATGGCAATGCTTGAATATAATATTATAACATCACGGATAATTTTGCCCGTTTTATTTGCTTGCCTGCGCAATACTTCCCGCTCCACACTGATGACTGACCTCGACAGAACAATCAGGGGAGCGGTCGATCATGTGCACACATTGCGTCATCGAAAGCGTGAAGAACCGGATGATGAGCCGGCGGGACTTCTTTCGCAGAACTGCAAACGGTGGGGCAGCCGCTGCGGCAGCTGCGAGCGGCATCGCTACCATCGCACCCGCACGCGCCCAGGCCGCGATGCGCGTGGAGGACATGACCCACGAACTGCATCCGGATTTTCCAACCTATTTCGGCGAGCAGCAAGTGTTCGTCGAAGAGCAGTTCACATGGGACGAGCACATGTTCAACCTCAACGTGAACACCATCAACGAACATACCGGGACCCATGTGGACGCCCCGCTGCACTTTTCCGAGGATGGCCAGAGCGTGGCGGAAATTCCGCTGGGCAATCTCGTCGTGCCATTGGCGATCCTCGATATTCGGGAGAAAGCGGATGCCGATCCCGATGCGCAGGTGACGCCCGACGATATCGCCGCCTGGATCGCCGAGCACGGCCCGCTGCCGGAGAATTGCTGCGTCGCCATGAATTCCGGTTGGGACCGGTATGTCGATGACGCCAAATTCCGCAACGCGGACGAGGACGGCACCATGCACTTCCCGGGCTTCCACATCGAGGCGGCACAGATGCTGATGGAGGAGACCAGCGCGGTGGGTATGGCGGTCGATACGCTGTCGCTCGATTTCGGCCCCTCCCCCGATTTCGCGACGCACTATGCCTGGCTGCCCACCAATCGCTGGGGGCTGGAATGCATTGCCAATCTGGATGCGCTGCCGGCCCGCGGCGCGACCCTGGTCGTCGGCGCGCCGAAAATCCGTGGTGGCACCGGCGGCCCGGCGCGCATCTTCGCCATGGTCTGACGAGTCCGATACCGCAGCCCGGATCGTCATGCCCTTGCCTTTCCGGGCGCGGAAGCTCAAAACTCGCCGCTGGATTGGTGGCGGGATCGGATTCGCGGCATGTTCAGGAAAATTGCCTCGGTCGGCAGCTGGACCATGGTTTCGCGGATCACAGGATTCGTGCGCGACATCGTCATGGCCGCGATCATGGGTGTCGGCCCGATAACCGATGCCTTCGTCATCGCGCTGCGCCTGCCCAATCATTTCCGCACCATCTTCGGCGAGGGCGCCTTCAACGCCGCCTTCATCCCCACCTATGCGCAGACGCGTGAGAAAGGCGGTTCGCAGGCCGGGCGCCTTTTCGCCGACCGGATCTGGACGCTGACCCTCGTTATCCAGATCGCACTGCTCGCCCTCGCCCTCGCGGCGATGCCGTGGCTGGTGGGCCTGCTCGCTCCCGGTGTGGTAAGCGACCCCGAGCGCTATGATCTGACCATCACACTCACGCGCATCACCTTTCCCTATCTGCTTTTCGTCACGCTGGTGACGCTTCTTTCAGCGCTCCTGAACGCGCATGACCGTTTCGCTGCCGCAGCGGCTGCGCCGATCCTGCTGAACCTCTCGCTGATCGCCGGCCTCGGCCTCGCCTTCCTGTTTCCCACGGCGGGCCACGCTGCCGCCTGGGGGGTCGCCGTAGCCGGGGTGCTGGAACTGCTGCTTGTGTGGGCCGATGCGCGGCGCAACGGCCTCGCCCCGAAACTCGCCATCCCCCGCTTCGACAAGGCGATGGTGCATTTCTTCAAGACCTTCGGCCCCGCCGTGATCGGCTCTGCCGGTGTGCAGATCGCGATGTTTGCCGATACGATCATTGCCTCGCTGATGCCCGTCGGCGCCGTCTCTGCGCTGTACTACGCCGATCGGCTGTATCAATTGCCGGTGGGCGTGATCGGGATCGCCGCCGGCACCGTGCTCCTGCCGGAAATGAGCCGGCGAGTCGCGGAAGGCGATGAGGCGGGCGCGCATCGCTCGCAGAACCGGGCGGCGTCGATCATTCTTGCCATCGCCCTGCCCTGCATGGTCGCCTTCGTACTGATCCCCGATCTGATCATGCTCGCCCTGTTCGGACGCGGCGCCTTTACCGCGGAGGATGCAGCGCTGGCGGGCAGCATTCTCGCCGCCTATGCCGTCGCTCTGCCCGCCGTGGTGCTGATCCGTTCGGCGCTGGCGAGCTTCTATGCGCGCTCCGACACGGTCACACCGCTGAAGATCTCGCTCACGGCGGTGGCGGTGAACATCGCCTTCAAGCTGGTGCTCACCGGCCCGTTCGGCGTGGTCGGGCTCGCCCTCGCGACGGCCATCGGCGCCTGGGTCAATCTTGGTCTGCTCATGATCGTGGCGCGCAGGCGAAGCTGGAGCGCGCCGGACGTCTATCTGGGCAAGGTGCTGGCGGCGGCCCTGGCGGGATGCATGTTGCTGGCCGCTTTCGTGCTGCTTGCCCGTACGCCCCTTGCCGATATCATCTCGACCCTGCCCGGCGCGATGCTGGCCGAGGCGCAGCTCGCCATTCTGGCGATCGGCGGCGGATTGCTCTACGGCATCACCGTTCTGGTGATGCTGTACAGTCTCGGCATCAGGTTGCGCCGCCCGCGCGCGGGTTGATCACTCACGCTCTGCGGCACCGATCGCATCGAGAAATGCGCTGGCGTCGGCGCTGATCGCCGCGCGGCGCTCGTCGGACATGCGGGCGAGATTGCGATAAGGCATACCCATGCGGGGATTGCCCTTCAGCCTGTCTTCGTTCTCGATGAGAAAATTCCAATACAGATAATTGAACGGGCAGGCTTTTTCACCGAGCTTCTGCTTCACGTCGTAACGGCATGATTTGCAATAATCCGACATCCGGTCGATATAGGCGCCGGAGGCGGCATAAGGTTTGGAGGCGAGCAACCCGCCATCGGCAAACAGCACCATGCCGTGCACATTCGGCAGTTCGACCCATTCATAGGCGTCGGCATAGACCAGTAGATACCATTCCTGCACCTCCCGGGGCGTGATACCCGCAAGCAGGGCGAAATTGCCCAGGACCATCAGCCGCTGGATGTGGTGGGCATAGGCATGATCGCGTGTCGCCTCCACGCAGGCGCGCATGCAGGCCATGTCTGTCTTCGCGCTCCAATAGAAATCCGGAAGCCCGCGCCGGGCGCCGAGGGCGTTGGTCTGCGCGTAATCGGGCATGCGCAGCCAGTAGATGCCGCGCACATATTCGCGCCAGCCGATGATCTGACGAATGAAGCCCTCGACGGCATTGAGCGGCGCCTTGCCGGCGTCATAGGCCGCCTCGGCGGCCTCGCAGACCTCGCGCGGCGATAACAGACCGCAATTCAGACAAGGCGAGATCAGCGCGTGAAACAGGAACGGCTCACCTTGTTTCATCGCATCCTGATAATCGCCGTAATGCCACAGCCGCTGCCGGATGAAGGCTTCCAGCGCTCGCAGGGCATCCTCCCGGGTCACCGCCCAGGCGAAACCGTCGAGCGTACCGAAATGGTCGCAGAAGCGCTCCTCCACCAGATCGAGTACTTCCTGCGTGATCGCATCCGGAGCGAATCGTGACGGTGCGGGAATCGTCAGATCATCAGGCAGCCTCTTGCGGTTCTCCGCGTCAAAATTCCAGCTGCCGCCTACGGGCTCCCCGTCCTCCATCAGGAACCCGGTCCGCTTGCGCATCTCTCGGTAGAAGTACTCCATTCGCAACGCCTTGCGCCCCTCGGCCCATTGCGCGAATGCCTCGCGCGAACAGAGGAAGCGATCATCCTCGCGGATCTCGATCGGAATGCCGAGTTCCTCGCGCCAATCCTGCATCATCCGCCAGACCCGCCACTCACCCGGCTCGGTAACGACGAGCGCATCCGGCTGGTGGCGCGCGACCGCACGGGCCACTTCACCGGAGAAGGAGCCCGTGTTTTCCGGATCGTCGAGGCGAACGTAATCGACCGCGATCCCTTCCTGCTCGAGCTCCTTCGCGAAATGGCGCATGGCCGACAGGATCAAGGCGATCTTCTGCTTGTGATGGGGCACATAGACCGCCTCCTCGTTCACTTCGAGCATGAGCACGGTGTCACGATCGGGGTCGAGATCTTGCAGGGCCGCGAGATCGCGGCCCAGTTGATCGCCGAGCACGAGGCGGAGTCGTCGGTTTTCGCCAGCGCCGCGTCGATTGGTTCTGCCTGCCATCAGATGCCCCGCGAAACCTTGTGTTGCATGGTCCATTCAGAATTTCACGCTAACCTATGGCACAATCCGCCCACGTCCAGAACGCGCGGACGAGGCCGAGATCAAGAGGTATGACATGCGCTTCGCCTATGCCGGTATCGACATGATGAGCACCGTCTTCGCGACCCTGCTCAAGGCCGGCTGGACGCCGGTCAAACTCTTCACACGGCCCTGCAACAATCCGCTCGACAGCAATACGCATGTGGTGGAACTGGCCGGCAAGGCCGGGATTCCCGCCCAGCTGTCACCGATCTGCGACGCGGATCTCGCCAATCTTGGGGCGCATGGCACGCAATGTCTCATCGTTGCCGGATATCCGTGGAAGGTGCTCGGCTGGGAGCCGCATCTGCCCTATGCGCTGAATTTTCACCCGTCGCCGCTGCCGGAGGGGCGCGGGCCCTACCCCCTGATGCGTGCGCTCATGGAAGACCGCGCGGAATGGGGCGTGACAGCGCACAAGCTCTCGCCCCGCTTCGATGCCGGCGACATCATCGACCGCGAGAGCTTTCCCGTCAGCCCCCAAGATGACAACGACAGCCTGCTGGTGCGCTGCCACTTCGCAGCCGGACGGATTGCGGGGCGACTGGCGACGGAGTTGCCGCGCCTGTGGCAAAACGCGCGTCCACAGGATGGCGGCAGCTACTGGCAGCGCACCAGCAATGATGACCGTCGCCTTCCCTTCGACCAGGGAACCACAGCGGTCCTGGCCCGATTGCGCGCCTTCGGGCGGATCCAGTGTATCGCAAGGATCGGCGAAAGCAGCCTCTATGTGCGCAATGCGAGCGGCTGGGAGGAAGCGCACGATCACAGGCCAGGCACCCTTGTCAGTCGATACCAGCAGCAGCTCGTCATTGCGACATCCGACGGCTATGTGGTGCTGACCCAATGGAGCCTGACCGAGCCGCAGGCGCCACCGACAGGCGCCCAGTGAGCGGAAGGCGCCCGGCGATCCCGATGCGGGATCGCATTCGCTAACGCTTATAAAACGTCGTATTTTTATCAATAATTTGTTGACATAATCTGCAGAAGGTGTCATTTTTGGATTGTAGGGATCGTCAACATGATCGCTATGGAGGCCCCTGCCTCACACTTGCGGTTCCCGCTGACTCGCTCGGGGGAACCAGCCTTCTATGCGTAATTTTGCTCTATGTATAATACAAAATTATAACAATGCTCGTGAACCGGTTCTATTACCGCAGAGGAGAGGCCGGAGAAGTTTCTGTCAACGAATAGCAATCACCTGAAAACACTGCCAAAATACAATTTTCTATATATTTATCAATGATTTAATATGGCTATAATGCCAAAACATGCAAATGAATATAAAAAATTCGCATTTTTTGTTGACAGCGGCATCTGCATATAGCAATTATTTATCACTGCTTCGGCGCTCGACGTATCAGAGATTGCGATCTCCCACGAAGAAGCCGCGCAGTATCGTATGCGTGATCCCCTCGCGCATGCACGGTCCTCGAGCCGTCTCTCTCGGCTCATGGTTTCCTCCCAACTTTTTCAACGGCTCCTTCGGGAGCCGTTTTTTTTTTCTGCCGGGAAAACCGTTGGGAAGTTGCGTCAAGGCGCGCGCGCTCTACAGAGCCCCTGCCCGTCCGGGGGCGTCATCCCCCTCTGCTCAAAGCGGGGACGCGTTATACCGTCGCCTCAGCGCGGATCGAGACGCTGATGCGGGCGGCAATGCATGATCATGGCGATGTCAGCGCGGAACCACGCCCCAGATCTCGCGGCCATATTCCGCGATGGTGCGGTCGGAAGAGAACCAGCCCATCCGCGCCGTGTTCAGAATGGCCTTGCGCCACCATGATGCCGGATCCCGCCACAGGGCATCCACCTCGCGCTGGGCATCCCAGTAGGAATCGAAATCGGCGGCCACCATGAAACGATCGCGATAGGCGACATCCTCGAGGAGCGGCGCGAACCGGCGCGGCTCCTCCGTGCTGAACAGACCGTTCTCGATCTCGAAGATGACCCTTGCGAGTCGCGTGGAGCGGTCGAGCGTCGGCGCTTCGCAATACCCCTGTGCCCGCAGCGCCTCGACCTCGGGCGTCGTCAGGCCGAAGATGAAGATGTTGTCCTCACCCAGGTGCTCACGCATCTCGACATTGGCTCCATCGAGCGTGCCAATCGTCAGCGCACCATTCAGGGCCAGCTTCATGTTGCCGGTGCCGGAGGCCTCCATGCCCGCGGTCGAGATCTGCTCGGACAGATCCGCAGCCGGGATGATGGCCTCCGCGAGGCTGACATTGTAATTCGGCAGGAAGACCACTTTCAGGCGGCCGCGCAGGTCCGGATCATCATTGATGACCGCCCCGAGATCATGGGCCAGCTTGATGATCAGCTTGGCCTTGTGGTAGCTCGCCGCCGCCTTGCCGGCGAATATCTTCACGCGTGGCACCCAGTCGCGATCCGGGTCGGCCTTCATGGCATTGTAGAGCGCCACGGTCTCGAGCAGGTTCAGAAGCTGGCGCTTGTATTCGTGGATGCGCTTGATCTGCACGTCGAACATGGCAGCCGGGTCCACGCGGATCCCCGTGCTGCGCGCGATCAAACGCGCCAGATCTTCCTTTGCCGCGCGCCGCTGGGCCGCGAAGAGCTCCTGCAAGGCCGCGTCATCGGCGTGATCGGCGAGCCCGAGCAGGGCCTGCGGCTGATCGAGCACCTGCGGCCCGGCCACCTCGACAGCGAGCTCCGTCAGACGCGGATTGGCCTGCTGCAGCCAGCGGCGAAAGGTGATGCCATTGGTCTTGTTGACGATGCGCCCGGGGAACATGTCGTCGAGATTGGCGAAGACCGTCTCGCGCATCAGCTCCGTATGCAGGGCCGAGACGCCGTTGACCTTGCTGGCGCCGATGAAGGCGAGATGGCCCATGCGCACCCGCCGCCCGTTATCCTCCTCGATAATGGAAAGATCGCGCAGCTTGGCTGCGTCACCGGGGTAGCGCGCACGGACGCGTTCCAGATGCAGCCAGTTGAGCCGGTAGATGATCTCCAGATGGCGCGGCAGGAGGCGTTCCATCAGTGAGGCCGACCAGGTCTCAAGCGCTTCGGGAAGAAGCGTATGATTGGTATAGTTCAGCGTCTTGCGCGTGATCGACCAGGCCTCGTCCCAGTTGAACCCGTGGACATCCATCAACAGGCGCATCAGTTCGGCGACGGAAATCGCGGGATGGGTATCGTTGAGCTGCAGCGCGGCCTGCTCGGCCAGATTGCGCAGATCGGGGAAGCGGCTGAGATGGCGTCGCACCAGATCCTGGAGCGAGGCGGAGGTGAAGAAGAATTCCTGCCGCAGGCGCAGCTCGTAACCGGCCGGCGTCGCATCGCTGGGATAGAGCACACGGGAGATCGCCTCGGCCCGGGCGCGGTTGGCCATGGCGCCGACATAGTCGCCGTGATTGAACGCGTCGAGCGCCAAGGGCTCCGACGCGCGCGCCGACCACAGGCGCAGCGTGTTCACCCGCTTGCCGCGCCAGCCGACCACGGGCGTGTCGTAAGCGATGGCCTTGACTGTCTCCGCGGGGCGCCAGACGCGGCGCACATGCCCGTTCGCCGTGGTCTCGTCGATAACGTCGCCACCGAAGCCGATCGCGTAGGTCGCCTCGGGACGCTCGAATTCCCACGGATTGCCGAAGACCAGCCAGTCCTCCGGGACCTCGTGCTGGGCGCCGTCGCGGATGGCCTGGCGGAACAGGCCGTAATCATAGCGGATGCCGTAGCCCATGGCCGGCATGCCGAGGCTGGCGAGGCTTTCCATGAAGCAGGCTGCGAGCCGCCCGAGACCGCCATTGCCCAGCGCCGCATCAGGCTCATGCTCCCGCACCGTTTCGATATCGACGCCAAGATCGTCGAGCGCACCGGCCATCGCCTCGGTCAGTTCGAGATTGGTCATGCAGTCGCGGAACGAGCGTCCCACCAGGAATTCCAGCGACAGGTAATAGACGCGCTTGTCGCCGCGCTGATAGGTCTCGCGGGTGGATTCCATCCAGCGATCGATGATGCGGTCGCGCAGGGCCAGAGCCGCCGCAACATACCAGTCATGCGCACTCGCATGCGCCACGTCCTTGCCGACCGCATAGACAAGCTTGTCGAGAATGGCCGCGCGAAGGTGCTCGCGCGAACCGGGCCCACGCGACGCCTCGCCGTCTCGGCCCACCACCTCGCCCGCCCCGGCACGGCGGCGCTCGTCGTTGAAATCATACACCTGTAAGAGTCCCCTGTCCGTTCGCTGGCTTTGTCTACCGTCTTCTGCGTCGGTCGGTTCGAACACAATTTTCGCCGGGCTCGGCGAGACTGCGATAACCGTCTCAACGTAACGCATATCCGTTCATTCGCAAATCCTGAACATCGATACCAGGTGAAGCAAGGATCGTCCGGATAAACGAAAAAGCCCCGCGCGTGCGCGGGGCGAATTGTGTCCGATAAAGGAACGAGAGGCCTGAAGCCGATCGATCACGGCAGTGTAACGCCGACCTCTTCATAATACCGAACCGCACCCGGATGGAATTCGATGATCCGGTTGGAGACGGCATTCTCAGCCTGGGAAAGCGCAGTGAGCGGGGAAACCTCCGCAAGATCGTCGCGAGAGAGCACTGCCTTCGTAATCTCATAGGCAAGGTCGTCCGACATTTCCGAACTGGTCATGACGAAGTTCCATGCAGCAACGCTGTGGATCGGCTCGGACTGGTCAGGATATGTACCGGGCGCGACCTCGGTAGGCGCCATGAACGGGAAGAGGTCGAGCATCGCCTCGATCTCATCGTCAGTCAGGCCAAAGATGACTGCATCGGTCTGTTCCGCAGAAGCCACGAGAGCCGGTACCGGAACGCTGGCACCCTGCCAGAGAGCCTCGATTTCACCCGAGACCATCTGATCAACGTGCTCGGCCGAGCTGCCGCTGACGATGACCGGCGAGATACCGACTGCTTCGGAAAGGGCGGTGAGGTAGTTCTCGGCAGGGCCGCCGGCGGGACCGGCGCCCACACGCTTGCCGTCAAGATCCATGAACGTGCCGATCTCGGCATCGGCGCGCGCAGCGATCTGGAAAGAGGTCATGTACATCGGAAACAATGCACGGGTATTGCTGGTCGGCTTGCCTTCGAAGGCGCCGACGCCATTCACCGCTGCATTGGCCGAACCGAGGAACACGGTCGCCAGAACGCTGTCGGACTCCTCGATGGATGCGAGGTTCGCATTGGATCCCCCCGATTCCACAGCTTCGACGGTTGCGACGCCGGATTCTGTGATAACCTGCGAGACAGCCTGCGCATACGGGAGGAACGACCCACCCGCCGACCCCGAGTGGAATTCGAGTTCCGGCGCGGCCTGCGCCTGGAGCGCGGGGGCTCCCGCGACGAAGACGGCACCGAGGGAGAGAACGCCGGCAGCGCGGGCGATCTGGCTGAAGTTACGGATCATTGATGAACCCCTCATGGTTGGTTGAGACAAATGCAACCGTATGCGCCTTCGGATCATGAAACAATCGGAAATAGATAATTCAGATTAATTCTCCTATTAATTTTATAACAAGAGGGCCCGCAGCGCAGCGGCTGCGAGCCCCATTGGCGTTATAGCGACGAACCGAATCGCTCGCATGCCATGTCTGTTCATGGAGTGGGTGGCGCCCCCTCACTATGCCCTTCCTCGAGGTGCTCGAAGCGCGGGGTGCGTTCGTCGCTGATAGGCTGGAAGAACTCCACCAGCCAACCCGGCACATCCCGGCCATCGGCCCCTTCAAGCCCGAACTGCGCATCCCCGTCGGGTGGAACGAATTCGAGCCTATCAGACTCAGACTCAGACGGCTTGTACTTCTTGTCCAGAGTCGTGACGGCTCCATCAGGCCCCACAACCTTCCTCTCACCATAGTTCAGATTCTCTCGACGCCATTGCCGCCGTTCGTCATCGACCGGCGCGACCGCCTCGCCCGGAAGATCAGGGTTGAAGACGCCCCCGAACAGCTCATACTTCTCGACACTGCCTTCGTCCCGGTTGAAGCGGAACATGCCCTCACCAAACGGGGGTACCGTGCTCGAAACACCAAGGGTCGCTTCCTCCAGCTGCTGCTGGACGAGCAGGTTGTGCTTGTACATGTCCTGCACCTGGTCCAGCGTCATCGGCGTGAACTGCAAACCATCATCACCGGAAATCGAATAATCGACATCCCCCCAATGCCCAGTCGGGCCAAGCCCACCTTCAACACCTGTCGTCATGGCTCAATCCTCAAAAAATAAATCAACTAATCAATCATAACAGATTATAGTTAATATATGCAAGTTATACATTAATATTTAAAATATATTTTTTTATAATTGTACCGTCGTCGCAACCTGATGAGAGCTGCATAGTGTGATAGTGATGCATCAAGCGCCCGACTTGGAAGACCGTATCGATCACGTCACCGCCATCACCTCCGCGACCGCTGCTTCGCCCCGCTAGTGGTCAGCACGCCGGACTGCCGGAATCCCTGGCAATCATCACGCTCCTCGTTCCGGCAATCATGACGCTCGTTGCCGTATCGCGCATTGAATGCCGGACTGTCTGGATAGCTGGTGCGATCGGCGCGATTGCTCACGGTCGCAACCTTCACCGCCGTCTTTTCCCAGGCACCGGTCCGGGCCGGCGCCAGGCGCGCTGATCGTCACCCTGTTGGCAGGCTGAAGCCGCAGATCTACACGGCCAGCGCCTCCGCCGTCGGCTGGACCGGCTCGGCGCCCGCCTCGTTGACCCCGCCGCGCCGGCGCACCGCACTCGCCGTGGTGAAATTGATCGGATAGGGCACCCGGTCCGCCAGCGTCACCTCGTGGCTTGCTGCGAGTTCTTTGATCAGGGCCTCGGGCAGACTTGCATCCGCGACGACCTTGTCGGGGCCCGACACGTCGATGCGCGGATGATGCATGGCGTCTTCCAGCGACATGCCGTGATCGATCATGAAGCAAAGGAGGTTCATCATCGCGGGAATGATCTTGCGCCCGCCCGCACCTCCGAGTGCGATCACATCGTCTTCACTCGTGGCAATGGCCGGGCAGTAATTGGCCAGAACCCGCTTGTCCGGCCCGATGGCGTTGACCGCTTCCGGGCGCGGATCGAACCAGTTGATGCCGTTGTTCATCAGGATCCCGGTCTCGGGCGAGAGCAGCCGCGCCCCGAAGAGCGAGAGCAGGGTCTGGGTACAGACGACGAGATTGCCTTCTGCATCCGCCACGGCGAAGTTCGTCGTCGAGGACGGGTGCGGCGTTCGATCGCCCATCTCGGCGAGGCGGCGCGTCCAGGCCTGCTTCAGGGCGCCGGCCATGGCGGAATACATCGCCGCATCGGGCGCATCGCCCGACGGCGTATGCGCTGTCACGAGCGTCGTCATCGCCTCCAGCATGGTCGGCCCGCCATTCAGCTCGGGAGCGACGGCGATGTCGTAATCGCGGTAGCGCAGCGTCGCCGGCTCCCGGATCTGCGCTTTCACTGCCGCGAGATCATCCATCGAAAGATAGCCGCCGCGCGCTGCGATATCGGCGATCAGCGCGCGCGCAAGACTGCCGGTATAGAAGGTCGAGGCTCCCTCCTCGGCGATGCTGCGCAGGCTGCGCGCCAGCGCCGGCCAGGGCAGGCGCGCAGCCGCCGCACCCGCCGTCGGGCCCTGGATGACGGGCAGTCCGCCGCGCAGGAAATGCTCGGCGCAGCCCGGGTCACGCTGGAGGTCCGCCAGGGCGGTGGTCACGATCAGGGAGGAATACCAGTCGATCTCGACACCCGTCTGGGCGATCTCCGCCGCTGGCATGACGAGATCAGCCCAGGGCTTCGAGCCGAAGCGTTCATGCGCCAGCGCATGGCCTGCGACCATGGCGGGCACGGCAATTGCCTTCGCGCCGATGACATTCCGGTTCTCCTCGACGATCGGCCAGCCGAACAGATCGGAATCGGCGCCGCCGATGATCTTGAAATCCGCCGGGTCCAGCTTATGCGGCGAACGGGCGCCGAAATCGATCACGGTAATGCGCCCGCTGCGCGCCTCACGCACGAGCATCACGCCGATCCCGCCGATCCCGCTCATCCAGGGCTCGGCCACGCCGGCGGCAAATCCCGTTGCGATGGCCGCATCGACGGCATTGCCACCCCGACGCAGGATCTCGATCCCGGCCTTCGCCGCGACACGGTGATGGGCCGCAACCACACCGCCCGCACCACGTACCACGGGCTTGCGGATGGTGGCGGTACGCGAAAGGTTTTCCGACAATGCGTGACGGCTTAGCATGGCTTATCCCCCCGGGTTGAAGCTGCACCGGAGAGTACCGGCCCGGCAGATGATGGAAAGGCGTGCTCAGACGAGAACCGGTTGGGCGGTTTGCTGCTCGACCGCAAATATCCGCCGGTAGCGCTCCACCTCGTCGGGCGGGCCCACGGCCTTTGTGGGGTTGTCGGAGAGCTTCACCGCCGGGCGCCCGTTCACCGCAATGACCTTGCATACGACCGAGATCGGATCGAGGCCCTCATCCCTGATGAAGCCGCGAAAATCATTGGTGAGCAGTGTCCCCCAGCCAAAACCGAGACGCATGCGCCCGTGAAAATGGCCGTAGATACGCCGGATACTGTCGACGTCGAGCCCGTCGGAGAAGATCGCGAGTTTCTCTTTCGGGTCCTGCCCGCGCGAGCGCCACCAGCGGATCGCCTCTTCGCCGCCGGCGATCGGCTCCTTCGAATCGACACGAATCCCCGTCCATTGCGCCACCCATTCCGGCGCATCAGCGAGGAAATTGGTGGTGCCGTAGGTGTCGGGCAGGATGACGCGCAGATTGCCGTCGTAATCCTGCTGCCAGTCGGCCAGCACCGCATAGGGCGCACGCCGCATCGCCGTCTCGTCATCAGCGACAAGGGCGGTATAGACCATCGGCAATTCATGCGCATTGGTGCCCACCGCCTCGACCTCGGCGCGCAAGGCCATCAGGCAGTTAGAGGTGCCCAGGAACGAATCACCCAGGCCCTCGATCATGGCCTGGACGCACCAGTCCTGCCACATGAAGCTGTGGCGGCGCCGGGTACCGAAATCGGCGATCGAGACCCCCGGCAACGCCTTGAGCGCCTGAACCTTCTCCCAGACCCGGGCCATGGCGCGGGCATAGAGCACCTGCAGCTCGAACTTGCCCATGGTGCGCGTGACGTTGCGGGAACGCAATTCGTTGAGGATGGCGAGGGCCGGGATCTCCCACATCGTGGTCTCGATCCACGGCCCCTCGAAGGTCAGGACATACTGCCCGTCATGCTTTTCGAGATTGTATTCCGGGAAGCGAAAATCCTCGAGCCAGGTGATGAATTCCGGCGAGAACATCTGCCGCTTGCCGTAGAAGGTGTTGCCGCGCAGCCACGTCGATTCGCCCCGCGAGAGCCGCAGCGTGCGCACATGGTCGAGCTGCTCGCGCAACTCGCCCTCGTCCACAAGCTCGGCCAGACGCACCGAAGTCGTGCGGTTGGTGATGCCGAAGGTGACCGCGACGTCGCGATAGCGCCGGAAGATCGTCTGCGCCATCAGGAGCTTGTAGAAATCCGTATCGAGCACCGAACGCACGATCGGATCAATCTTCCAGTTGTGATTATAGACGCGCGTGGCGATATCCACCATCGCTGACACTCCCCCGGGACACGATGCGGGAGACCATAGCCGAAATTTGCTGCAGGGGGGAAGCGCCGGGCCTCAGGGCCCGGCGGGTCATGTATCGGTCGTCAGGCCCCGGATTACTCCAGCCCGCCGATATGCTTCTGCGCATAGAGCTGGACGCCGACCTGCTTGATCAACTCTTGCTGGGTTTCGAGGAAGTCGATGTGCCCCTCCTCGTCGGCGGCAAGTATTTCGAACAGGTTCTTTGAGACCCGGTCCGAGACGGAATCGCAATAATTGGCAGCTTCGAGATAAAGAGCGCGCGCCTCTACCTCTGCAGCAAGATCGCAAGCGAGGATCTCCTCGATCGACTGCCCGATCCGCAGCGGATCGAGTTCCTGGAGATTGGGAAAGCCCTCAAGAAAAAGAATGCGCTCGATGAACTTGTCCGCGTGCTGCATCTCCTCGATGGATTCCTTGCGCCAGAACTGGGCGAGATCCTTGTATCCCCAATCGTCGAGGATGCGATAATGCAGCCAGTACTGGTTGACCGCCGTCAACTCGCTCCGCAGCCCGCGATTGAGATATTCGACGACCTTGGCGTCACCCTTCATGTTCAAAGTCCCTTGTTTAGAATGATTCCAAAGATTTATGGTGAAGCCGCGAAAAGGTCAATAGGCATCAAACGCAGGGCTGCTGCGGTTCAGACGCCAATGGAGTCAACGGTTTCCGCATGATGGTGCTCGCAAGCTGCCGGACAACCGGCACAACCCGAGCCGGTCGCGCCGGCCTCTTCGAGAATGGATCGTATCGTGCGCGCGCAGCGCCCGCACTGGGGGCTGCAACCAAGGCAACGATAGACCTGAGCGGCCGTGCGCGGACAATCAGGACCAGGATTCACGCAGCCGCGAACATCACGATCTGACAGGACGTTACAGGAACAGATGATCACGTCGATGGCTCCAGTTTAGAAACACTCCAAACTGTTGCATATGCAACGATCATCTTTATCAGCGTGCGCGTTGTCTGACAATTGATAATGAGTCCGTGGTTCAACCTGTCGCACTGACGACGAGCTTTCGCTCCCTGACGATCTGCCGCAGCGTCTGCGCATCCAGAGTCTCCTCCTCGAGCAGACGCTTCGCCGTCGCGTCGAGAATTTCGCGGTTGCGCTCCAGCAATGTGACCGTCCGCTGGAACGCCTTGTCGATGATGGCGCGGACCTCCGCATCCACGGCATCAGCAGTCGCCGCTCCGTAATCATGGCCATTGCCATAACCGCTGCCCGGCACCACGTACCCGCGCTGTTCCTTCTCGAGCGCTACATGGCCGAGCTTCTCCGACATGCCATAGCGCGTGACCATGGCGCGGGCAATATCGGTAATCCTGGCGAGATCGTCGGAGGCGCCGGTAGAGAGATGCCCGAAGACGACCCATTCCGCCGCCCTCCCCCCGAGCAGCACCGCCATCTTGTCGAGGAGCTCTTCACGCGTCATCAGAAAACGGTCCTCGGTCGGGCGCTGGATGGTATAGCCAAGCGCACCTACGCCGCGCGGAATGATCGAGACCTTGTGCACCGGATCCACCCCCGGCAACGCGAGCGCTGCGAGGGCGTGCCCCATCTCGTGATAGGCGACGACCTCGCGCTCTTTCGGATTAAGTAGCCGGTTGCGCTTTTCCAGCCCCGCGACGATGCGCTCGATGGCGTTGTTGAAATCATCAAGCGTCACCGAGTCCGCCTTGCGGCGGGTGGCAAGCAGCGTCGCCTCGTTGACCAGATTGGCCAGATCCGCCCCCGTGAACCCCGGCGTCAGCGCCGCGACTTTCTCCGGATCCACATCATCGGCAAGTTTCGCCTTTTTCATATGGACACGCAGAATCTGCGCGCGACCGATCTTGTCAGGCCGGTCGACCAGCACCTGCCGGTCGAACCGCCCGGCGCGCAGCAGCGCCGGATCGAGGATTTCGGGGCGGTTGGTCGCCGCCAGAAGCACCACGCCGATCGAGGCATCGAACCCGTCGAGCTCGACGAGCAGCTGGTTGAGCGTCTGCTCTTTCTCGTCGTGCCCGCCCATGCTGGGCCCCGCACCGCGCGCTCGCCCGAGCGCGTCGAGCTCGTCGATGAAGATGATCGCCGGCGCGTGTTTGCGGGCCTGCTCGAACAGATCGCGCACCCGCGCCGCGCCGACACCCACGAACATCTCGACAAATTCGGATCCGGAGATCGAGAAGAACGGTACCTGCGCCTCGCCCGCCACGGCGCGGGCGATCAGCGTCTTGCCGGTACCCGGCGGGCCGACGAGCAGCACGCCCTTGGGCATGTGCCCGCCCAGCCGCGAATAATCCACCGGGTCTTTCAGAAAATCGACGATCTCCTTGAGCTCGTCCTTGGCCTCATCGACGCCCGCGACATCATCGAAGCTGACCTTGGTATCGGTCTGGACGTAGA
>Ga0008838_100860_pt1 | contig 19818 bp, 17 predicted proteins | sample HotLakConUCCSL28_FD_62212 | JGI IMG/M metagenome (GOLD analysis project Ga0008838, IMG submission 62212) | Hypersaline microbial mat communities from Hot Lake, Washington, USA - Hot Lake Consortium UCC-SL28 (Hybrid Assembly) | ecosystem: Environmental > Aquatic > Thermal springs > Hot (42-90C) ...
ACGAAGACGTTCTTCCATCACCGAACTCTCTCTCCACGGCATCCACACCTCCCGCAAAGGCGAAAAGTGTTACCCATGTGTCCGGTACAAACTGTCACCTATCTCTCGGGACGCTCACGCAACTCCGCCACTCCACATACGGAAGAACTGGTTCGATCTCGTCGGCCTCTCGCGTTTCTTGCGATTGGCGTGAAGTCTTCTCCGTTTGAAGCAACAACGAGATCAGGCAAAGACAGCTTGCGGCCCAAGCGCGTCACTTACGCTGGGGAATGCCGTTCCGCCAATCACCCGGCGCGCGGCAAGAGCTTCTCCACCAGGGCGAGCCAGTAGCCGATGCCATAGGGAATGGCCGCGTCGTTGAAATCGTAATCGGGATAGTGGAGCCGGCCCGAAACGTGGTCCGGTGCATCGACGCCCATCCAGATGTAATGCCCCGGTCTTTCATTGAGCATGAATGAGAAATCCTCCCCGGCCATGCACGGGGCATGGGTGCGGATCACGTTGTCGCCGCCCACCAGCGCCGCAGCCGCTTCCGCTGCGAGACGCGCCTCCCGAGGCGGGTTGATCGTCGCGGGATAGAGCCGGCGGTAATCGATCACGGCTTCGCAATCGAAGCTCTCGGCGATACGCGCGGCAAGCTGGCGCAACCGGCGTTCCGCCAGGGCGCGGGCCTCTTCATCGAACCAGCGCAGCGAGCCGCCGATCGCGGCTTCTTCGGGCATGATCACATGGGCATCGGCGCCGCGCAGCTTGGCCACGCCGATGGTCACCGTCTCGTTCGGGGCACGTTGCGCGCGGGAATCGAGGGGATCGCCGTGACCAGATGCGCGGCGGCGAGAACCGTATCGGTTGCTTCGTGAGGCACACCCGCATGGCCGCCCTGGCCGCGTATGGTGATGTCGAAATAATCGATCCCCGCCATGGTGCCGCCCTCGAGCGCCGCGAAGCAGCCCAGCGGCACGCCGGGAAAGTTGTGCAGGCCCCAGACCGAACGGCATGGCGCGCGCGCGAACAACCCCTCCTCGACCATGACACGTCCGCCGCCGCCGCCTTCCTCGGCGGGCTGGAAGATCACCGCCACGGATCCGGAAAACGCGCGGCTCTCGGCGAGCAGCTTCGCGGCGCCGAGCAGCATCGCGGTATGCCCGTCATGGCCACAGGCATGCATCTTGCCGTCCACCGTGGAACGATGCGCCGCCCGGCCGCGCTCCTGCATCGGCAAGGCATCCATATCGGCTCGCAAGCCGATCATCTCTCCCTCGCCCCGCCCCCGGATGATACCCACGACGCCGGTGCGCGCGATGCCCTCGATTACCTCGTCGACGCCGAATTCCCGCAGCTTTTGCGCGACGATCTTCGCCGTGCGCTCTTCCTCGAAACCGGTTTCGGGATGGGCATGCAGATCGCGCCGCCAGGCGGTCACTTCCGGATGGATGGCGGCGATGCGGTTGTGATGGGGAGATTCGAGCGACCGGGACGTCATGGGCGGGAGCCTTTCCGCGAAGCGCATTGCTTCACGCAGAGTTGCGCAGGGCGATATCCGGCGCAAGCGCGCGTATCCGCGAACCGGTCTGGCGAAGCCGCAAGGCTGCGCGGGTGCCCGTCATCCGGAGATCGCGCCTCAGGGTCTCCCGACGCTCGAATAGCTGAAACCCAGCGCCGTGATCTCGTCGGCGCGGTAGATGTTGCGCAGATCGACCAGGACAGGCGCTTTCATGAGCTGTTTCATCCGTCCGAGATCAAGCGCACGGAAAGCGTCCCATTCGGTGACGATGACGAGCGCGTCGGCGCCCTCGACGCAGGAATAGGGATCGTCGGCGTAAGTGACGCCTTCGAGCACCTGCCGCGCCTGCTCCATGCCCTCGGGATCATAGGCCGTGACGCGCGCGCCCATATCCTGCAGCGTCTGGACGATGGCGATGGCGGGCGAATCACGCATGTCGTCGGTGTTCGGCTTGAAGGTGAGGCCGAGGATCGCGAGGGTCTTGCCGTGCACGTCACCGCCGCAGGCCTTCACCACCTTGCGGCCCATGGCGCGCTTGCGCGTATCGTTGACGGCAGCGACCGTCTCGACGATGCGCATCGGCGCGTCGTAATCCTGCGCGGTCTTGATCAGGGCCAGCGTATCCTTGGGGAAGCAGGAGCCGCCGAAACCGGGGCCGGCATGCAGGAATTTGGAGCCGATGCGGTTGTCGAGGCCGATGCCGCGTGCGACGTCCTGGACATTGGCGCCGACCTTCTCGCACAGATCCGCAATCTCGTTGATGAAGGTGATCTTGGTGGCGAGAAACGCGTTGCCGGCATATTTCGTCAGCTCTGCGGTGCGCCGCCCGACGAAGAGCATCGGTGAATGGTTGAGATGCAGCGGGCGATAGGCCTGTGTCATCACCTCACGGGCGCGCTCGTCCTCAATGCCGATGACGATGCGGTCTGGCCGCTTGAAATCGCTGATCGCGGCGCCTTCACGCAGGAATTCCGGGTTGGAGACCACCGCGAAATCCGCATCCGGGCGTTCCTCGCGAATGATGCGCTCGACCTCGTCGCCGGTGCCGACAGGCACGGTGGATTTCGTCACGATCACCGTGAAATCGTCCATCGCATGGGCGATCTCGCGGGCGGCGGCGTAGACGTAACTCAGATCCGCATGGCCGTCGCCCCGGCGCGATGGCGTGCCCACGCCGATGAAGACCGCTTCGGCCTGGCTCACGGCGGGAGCGAGATCGGTGGTGAAGGAAAGCCGCTTCTGTGCGACATTGCGGGCCACGAGCTCCGCGAGCCCGGGCTCGTAGATCGGCATCTCGCCCGCGTGCAGCATGGCGATCTTGCGTTCGTCCCTGTCGACACACACCACTTCGTGCCCGAAATCGGCGAAACAGGCACCTGAAACGAGTCCGACATAGCCCGAACCGATCATCGTGATGCGCATGGAGCAACCCTTCCTTCATCCCTCACCGACGCACGACCCGACGCCATTCCCTTGACTGACAGGCCCTGCGCGACATACCGGCATGATGTTATCATGCACAAGATCGTCATTTCATGACGTTCATAACGAAACGTACGCATAAGCGAAGCTTGTGATGTTTGCTTACGCGCCAGCGCAGATCGCGCGACTTCACAGGGCGCACTTGCATTTCCCGGCTGGAAGGCGCGCGTCTTTGCCTTCTCGACATCGACCTCGGGATCTGCATCTTCGAGTCCACGGTTTCGAGGCGCCTTCGCGACGAAGGCTGCCGGGCAATGTTCTGCATGGAGCGAGCATGGATCAGGCGATCGAGACGCAGGATCTCGTCAAGCGCTATGGCACCACGCAGGCACTCGCGGGAATCAGTCTCAGCGTGCGCCCGGGCGAGGTCTTCGCCCTGCTGGGTCCCAACGGTGCGGGCAAGACGACCTTCGTGCGCCTGCTCGCCACCCTGAGCCGTCCGACAGGCGGATCGGCGCGGGTGCTCGGCCACGACGTGATCACCGCCCCCGATGCCGTGCGCGCACGCATCGCGCTCACCGGCCAATTCGCCTCCCTCGACGAGGATCTCACCGGGCGCGAGAACCTGCTCCTGCTCGCACGCCTTCTCGGCCTGTCGGGCAAGGCGGCCGGGACGCGCTGCGACGACCTGCTCGAAGCCTTCGATCTCGGCGCGGCGGCAGGGCGGCAGGTGCAGGGATATTCCGGCGGCATGCGGCGGCGGCTTGACATCGCCGCATCGATGATCGCCCGCCCCGCGCTGCTGTTTCTCGACGAGCCCACGACCGGGCTCGATCCGCGCGCGCGGGCGGATGTCTGGGCGATCGTGCGTCGGCTTGCGGGCACGGGCACCACAGTTCTGCTCACCACGCAATACCTGGAGGAGGCCGACCAGCTGGCCGAGCGCATCGCCGTGATCGATCATGGACGGGTGATCGCGCAGGGCACGCCGGGAGAGCTGAAGGCGCGGATCGGAAGCGGCATGCTGCGCCTCACCATACACAAAGCGACCGATGCCGGGCATGCGCTGGCGATAGCAGGGCAATTGGGGCTCGACGCGCATATCCAGGATGACCCGCGCATGCTGCAGATCCCCGTGAGCGATGCTGCCGGGGCGCTGCCGCTGCTGGGCGCACTCGCGGCTCAGGACATCACGATTGCGGATTTCGCCTATGGCCAGCCCAGCCTCGACGCCGTCTTCTTCGCACTCACCGGCCATGGCGCGGCGCATGAAACGCAGCAGGGAGAGACATCGGGAGATGCAGCGGAGATGACATCGTGAATTTGCGCGAGGAACGCCTCGACCGGGCCCTGGGGACGCGAAGCCATGTCGCGCCCGGCCCGCGCCCGGTGCACGACACGCTGGTCTTTGCCTGGCGTGCGATCCTGAAAATCCGCCACACGCCCGAACAGGCCTTCGACGTGGTGGTGACGCCGATCATGTTCACGGTGCTGTTTGCCTATCTCTTCGGCGGCGCCCTGATGGGATCGGTAGATGCCTATTTGCAGTTCCTGTTGCCCGGCATTGTCGTGCAGACGGTGATGTTCACTTCGATCTATACCGGTTTCACGCTCAACCAGGATATCAAGCGCGGGGTCTTCGACCGGTTTCGCGCCCTGCCGATCTGGCGCCCGGCACCGGTGGCCGGGGCTCTGCTGGGTGACGTCTTCCGCTATACGGCAGCGGCCCTGTTGGTCCTGGGGGTCGGCATGCTGATGGGCTTTCGGGCGCCCGGCGGTGTGCCGGCGCTGCTCGCCGCACTGGTCATGCTCAATCTCTTCGCGCTGGGAATCGGCTGGATATTCACCGCCGTTGCACTGATGGTAAAAACGCCGGGCACCGTGATGACGCTCTCATGGCTGGTATTGATGCCGGTCACCTTCGGCTCCAACATCTATGTCGATCCCGCGACCCTGCCCGGATGGTTGCAGGGCTTCGTCGCGGTCAATCCGGTCAGCCACATCACCAGCGCCCTGCGCGGCATGGTGGACGGGGCGCCGTCCCTGCCCGCGATCGGCCTCGCCATGCTCACGCCGCTTCTGGTCACCGCCGTCTTCGCGCCGCTGACCATGTGGCTCTACGGGCGCGAGCGGGGCTGACGCGCAAGGGGACAAAGGGCGGCAAAGGGGGCAAGCCCTGATGCATTGGCGGGACTCATTCCGCAGGAACCGGCACGCTCTGCATGGCCGCCCTCACCAGGTCGGCGCGCCCGACACCCTTGAGGCTCGCATCTGCGCCCGGAGCGATGCGGTGGGCGAGGACCGGCACCGCGAGCGTCTTGACGTCGTCAGGCATGACATAGCCCCGCCCCCTCACTGCCGCGAGCGCCTGGCAGGCCGTGTGCAGACGCTGGGTCGCACGCGGGCTCGCCCCGAGGCGGATGCCGGGCCATTCGCGCGTGGCGCGCACCACGCGGATGATATACCGCAGCACACTCTCCTCGACCCGCACATGGCGGCACAGGTCGCGCAGGCGCATCAGCTCGTCGCCCGTGATCACGGGGCTGATCGCCTCAAGCGGATTGGTCCGCTCGAAGCGCAGCACGATCTGGGCCTCCTCTTCCTCGCTCGGATAGCCGTGATTCAGCGTCATCAGGAAGCGGTCGAGCTGCGCTTCCGGCAGCGGGAAAGTCCCCTCCTGCTCCGCCGGATTTTGCGTCGCCAGAACGAGGAACGGGCGCGGCAGCGGGTGGGTTTCGTCATCCACCGTGATCTGGCGCTCCTCCATCGCCTCCAGCAGGCAGGATTGCGTGCGCGGCGTGGCACGGTTGATCTCGTCGGCGAGGACGACATTGGCCAGGACCGGGCCCGCGCGGAAGCGGAAGCTCGCATCACGCGGATCGAACAGGTTGATGCCGGTCACGTCCGAGGGCAAAAGATCGGGCGTGAACTGAATGCGCCGGAATGTCCCGTCGATGCAGCGTGCGACGGCCTTGGCGAGCAGCGTCTTGCCCATGCCGGGAATGTCTTCGAGCGCGACATGCCCCTCGCTGAGCAGCGCCACCACGACCAGCGTGATCGTATCGCGACGCCCGATGATGACCTCTTCCACCGCCTCGATGAGCCGCAGGGCCGCAGGGCGGACCTCGCGCGCCGCATCCTCGCCGCTCGGTGCCGATGCGGAGTCGGATGAATGCCGGGGGGCGTGATCGGTCACGCGGCCTGTCGTCGTGGAATCTTGTGTCATTGTCTGATCGTGACCTTTCGAAGGGAACGGCGTGTCTTCTTCCAGAGTCTGGAAAAACGGTTTTCCGAAGGCCTGACCCCGCCGTAGCGGCTCGCTGAATAGGCCTGCGACAGCGTGGCGAGGTCTCCGCCCGGGCCGGGCCAGGCCTGCTCGCGGAGGCGACGGGCATATTCCGCCGGCGTCTCGTGAGAACGGCGCGGCCAGCCCCGGCCCGCGAGTTCGCGCAGGAGCGTACGGTAGCGCCGGCGCTCGACGACATCGGCCGGGCGGCGCAGGGTGAGGACGTCGCCGAGACCTTTCAGCGCAGCGCGCGAGGCCCTTGCGAGAAGCGCGCGTATCTCGTGCCAGGCCTGACGCAGCGTGTCACCGAGGCTTCGCCGGGAGCGGTCATGCGCGATACCGGGGGTCTCGTTGAGCCGCCGGCGCAGCCAGGCCAGCAGGCCGCGCAGATTGGCCAGCAGGATGCTCACGAGCAGAAGCGCGATCCCCCCGAAGAAGATGATATTGAAGAGCATGCGCATCCATGCGATCGGCTCGAATACCGGCTCCGGGCGCGACGGCGGCGCCGGCATGGCCTCGCCCGCAGGCTCCGGGAGATCCATGCCCTCGTAATCGGGTTCGGGCAACAGGGCGAACAGCGCGATGATAGCATCGCGCAAGGCGCGCCATGCCGCCAGCAGGATATCGAGCATCACCGCGAGCATGGCGGGATTGAGTGCAAGCCCGGCAAGGCCCGCGCAGGAGAGCACGAGGGCGAGGGCCAGGATCGGCGAAGACACCCCGCCGCGCCGTGCCGCACGCACATGCCACAGCGCCAGAAGCGCGGCACAGACGAAAGCTGTGTTGGCCGCAACCGCCCCCGGCAGCGCGAGATCGACCGCCCAGGCCCAGGCCTGGACGGCGATCAGGGCGGCGAGACCGATCTGGAACCCCAGCGCCACGGCCTGCGCATCAATGCGATGCCCGGCGAGCATGACGCCGCGCACCCAGCAAAACAGTGCAATGGCCGAGAGCGCCAGCGCGCGCTGGGCGTCGCTGTCGCCGGAAAACCATGCCCAGAGCGCGGCCGGACGCATGCCGGGCATTTCGAGCCCGGGGAGCAGCACGGTGATCAGGAGCGCGGTCGAGACCAGCCAGGCCAGCGCCTGCGCGATGCACCACCATGCCGGCTTCCTGATCCGCAACAGCGGGCGTGCGACGACGAGCGCGGCCGGATAGGCCAGCACCACGAGGACAGCTGGCCCGTGCGCCGTGCCCGCGATCAGGCCGTCTGCGAGGACGGCGACAGCGCCGATCCACAATCCCTCCATGACGAGAAAGAGCACCAGCCCGGTCATGCGGCCATCCCCGAAGCCGCCGCCGCGATTCTGCGGCAGGCAAAGGGCAGGGCCGGAACCTCGCCCTCGCCCGAGAGCAGGAGCACGACCGGCCTTCCGCGCTGCGACAACTGGGTGAGCCGCGCCAACAGGGCCGGTTCGGGACTGGCCGCGATCACCACGAGTGTCGCGCCGAGGCCGGCGCGGCCGAGCACCGTGTCCAGGAAGTCGGCAAAGGGAACAGTTGGCTGCGGCTGGAGCCGTGCGAGCCCCTCGAGCGCCGCCATTTCACGCCCCGGCTGCCGCCCGGCTGCAAGCTCCAGCGGCCCGAGGCCCGGTGCCTGCACGCCATTGGCATACAGACCCACTGCGCGTCTTTCCGCGAGTTCGCCATGAACCAGCGATGCGGCGAGCGAGACGGCGGCCTCAAAGGCGTCGCCGGCGGCAAACCCGTCGACCGCGAGGCAGAGCGACACTTCCAGCGTCACCGTCGGCTCGAAGATCTTCGCCTGCAACGTGCCCGTCCGGGCGCTCGCTTTCCAGGCGATCGCCTTGAACGGGGTGTTGCCGTCATATTCCCGAATTCCCGCCGGGCGTCCCGGATCCTCGAACAGCCGCCGGGGATCGCGGTTCGGCCCCAGGGGATGACGCGCGGGCAGGCCGAAATCGGTAACGGGGTGGAGCCGCGGATAGACGATCACCGAGCCTCCGGCGGGTTCGGCGCCCCGCTCCGTCCGGCGGCGCAGGAACAGGCCGAACACATCGGCGCTCTCGACAGTCAGCGGCGGGAGTGGATAATAGCCGCGTCGCGCGCAGACGAGGCTGCGCGAGAGCGTCGCGCGCCGATAGGGGCCGAGCGCCGTCTCGACGGTGAGAGCCGCCCCGCCCGGTATCGTCTCGATGGCGGTATCGCTCCCGACACCGGCTGCATCGGGCAGGGGATGCAGGCCCTCGGGAAGGCACTGGCGGGCGCGGATCCAGCTCAGCGGCAGCGGCTTGCCATTGTCGAGCGCGAGGGAGATCGAAAGCGTATCGCCGGGAAAGGCCCTCGCGCCGTCGAGCGATCTCCGTGCCGTCACGCCCCACAGGCAGATCGCCGCCCAGCCACGCGCCACGAGCCCGGTTCCGGCGACGAGCGCGCCGAGGACCACCGGCGCGGTCAGGCCGAACCATGCACCGGCGGCGAGTGCGACGAGTGCGACGCCGATGCCGTACCACGAGAACACCGCGATCCGTGCGCCGGGGCTCTCGCGGGTTTCCGCTTCGGCCTGCGCCTCGTCGTCATTCTGACCTTGCCGCTCCGAGGTCACCGCATCACCTCCCCGTCCACGTTACACCCGTCATCGAAACAATCTGCCCTTTTCCGTGACTGCGATGATCGCGAGGCTGGCCAGGCCGAAGACGAGGTAGCCGTTGGCGAGCGGGACCAGCGTTCCGTCATAGGCCTGCCCGACGACGAAACCGATCAGGGCGGCGAGGATGGTCGTGGTCGAGCCGAACAGCGACGAAGCCGTTCCCGCCAACTTGCCTTGCGTTTCCAGAGCCAGTGCGGCGAAATTGCCGAAGACCATGCCGATCAGGAACTGCATCCCGCCCAGCAGAATCATGAACGGCACGAAACCGAGAATACCCAGATGCGCGAGCAGCGCCAGAACGCCCGCGAGCATGGTGAAGATCATCACCGCCCCGTGCGAGAGCAGGCGCGTGCCCAGCCGCCCGACGAGCCGCGCATTGATGAAGGAGGACAGCGACATGGCGAGCGCGAGCGCGGCGAAAGCAAGGGGGAAATAGACGCCGAGGCCGAATATCTCGGTGAAGATCTGCTGGGCCGACATCAGGAAGCCGAAGATCGCTCCGAACATCATGCCCGCAGCTAGCGCGTAGCCCATCGTCTGGCGGCTGCGGCAGACTGTGGCGTAAGCGGCGATGATGCGACGCAGGGACACGACCTCCCGCCGGCTTGCGGGCAATGTCTCGGGCAGGCGCTTTATCACCCACAAGGCCATCAGCGACCCGTAGAGCGCGAGCAGCAGGAAGATCGCCTGCCAGGGCGCAATCAGGATGATCACCTGGCCCAGCGAGGGTGCCAGGACTGGAACGACCATGAAGATCGTCATCGCGAGCGAGATGACACTCGCCATCCGCCGACCCTCGTAGCAATCGCGCACGATCGCCGTGGTGATCACCCGTGGCGCGGCCGAGGCGAGTCCCTGCACGAACCGGGCAATGAGGAGCGTGGCGAAAGTCGGCGCCGCCGCGCAGATGATTGCCGCCACGACGTAACAGGCGAGCCCGCCGATGAGGACGGCGCGCCGGCCGAACCGATCGGAGACCGAACCGATCACCACCTGTCCGAGCCCGAATCCGATCAGGTAGGCCGACAGCACCATCTGCCGGTCGTTGTCATGCGCCACGTCGAGCGCAGCGCCGATATCGGGCAGCGCCGGCAGCATCACGTCGATGGCGAGCGCATTCAGCGCCATCAGCCCGGCAACCATGAGGACGAATTCACGAAACGTCATGGGCCCATGCGCCGGAGCGGACACGTCCTCGGGCTGCGGGGCCTGCGGCATGCTCATGCGATCTCGAGCCGATCAGGCCGGCCTGCCGGACGCTTCACCATCGTCTCACCTGCCTCCCCTTGCCGGGGAGCGCCCGCGCCATTGCATGTCTTGTCATTCTGCGTGTCGTCCAAAGCGATTCCCGCTCTTCCGACGATCGTTATCAGGCTTGGCCCGTTCGGTCTTGCACAACGCGTCTGCGTTCGGCAGGCGGATTGTCACTGAGCGGCTCCGATCCCGGTTGAGTGATAGCCCCACAGTGAAGGGTGGGGCAAAGCAGACTGCGCCGAGTTTGGCGGGATCCAAAGCGCTCCCGGGATGCAAAATAGACAAGATGACAACCCTTGAATACATTCGATCGAATCATTTTCGAATCACATCAATTGCGAGCATTTCCATGGACCGTCCGACATTCCTGAAAAAAGGCGAACCGGCGAGGTTGTTTCCGGTTCTGGCCGATTCCTCGAAGGAAGGCCGCGCCAGCAGGAAAGACGTCGAGCCGTCGGCCATCGCGCAGGAGATGGCGGCGGATATTGCAGAAGGGCAATCGGCGGGAGAGTAAGGGGCGATCGGAGGCCGGAACAAACAGAGGAAACTGTCACCATGTCTCCGGTCTATAATGTTACCCATGTCGCCGGTTGCACACACGCGTCATCACCGCCCCTTGTAACTCTCATCGCACCGACACTGGTATAGTGCCGGTGCCGGTGGCGAGCGTGAGGCCGACGCCCCTCAGGGACACCAAGCCCGTGGGTGAGCATGGGCCCACGCTCACCCCACCTCCCCGGTCCCCCCGCGCCCCGTCTGCACGCCGTAATACGCCCAGAGCACCTTTGCCGCGACGCCGCGCCAGGGGCGCCATTGTTCGGCCAGGGTGAGGAGTTCGGCGGGTTTGGGGCGGGTTTGCAGGGTGTAGGCGAGGCGGGCGGATTCCTGGAGGGCGAGATCGCCGGCGGCGAAGGTGTCGGGGTGGCCGAGGCAGAAGAGCAGGTAGATATCGGCGGTCCACGGGCCGATCCCCTTCACCGTGACGAGGGCCTCATGGGCGGCATCGGCATCGTAGCCGGCGAGATCATCAAGCGGCAGATCGCCCCGCGCGACGGCCTCGGCGACGGCGCGCAGCGTCCGGATCTTCGGCGCGGAAAGGCCGCAGGCGCGCAAAGCCTCGTCATCGGCCCCGCGAAGCGTCGGCGCGTCGAGAGCGGGGAAGCGTTCGCTCACCCGCCCCCAGATCGCCTTGGCGCTCGCGGTCGAGACCTGTTGCGAGACGATGATGGCGGCGAGGCCGGCGAAACCCGGATCGCGCTTGCGCAGGGGAGGCCCCGCACCCTGCGCCGCGACTTCGCCGATGATCCGCGCCATCACCGCATCCTGCGCCCGCAGCGCATTGAGCCCCGCCTGCATCGCCGCTTCGCTGTCGAGTATCATCCGCCCCCGCTCTGGCTTATGCTATTTGCAAACGCCCGAACGATCGAAGGTCCGCGCGCGTGACGCAACCCCTTTTCCGCTTCGCCCCGAGCCCGAACGGGCTTTTGCATCTGGGCCACGCCTATTCCGCCCTCCTCAATGCGGATCTCGCCAAGCGTTTTGGCGGGCGGCTGATCCTGCGCATCGAGGATATCGACATCACCCGCTGCCGGCCCGAATACGATGCGGCGATCATCCGCGATCTCGCCTGGCTCGGGCTTCGTTTCGACGAACCCATCCGGCGGCAATCGCAGCATTTCGACGATTACCGCCTGCTGCTGCGCCGCCTGCGCGAGGCCGGGCTGGTCTATCCCTGCTTTGCGACCCGCAAGGAGATCGCGCAGGCCGTCGCCGCCCGCGAAGCCGAGACCGGGTCTCCGGCCCCGCGCGATCCGGATGGCGCGCCGCTCTATCCGCGCCTTTGCGCCGAGCTCGATCCCGCCGAGGCGCAGGCGCGAATCGAGGCCGGGGAGCCGTTCGCGCTGCGCATCGACATGGCGAAAGCGCTGGCAGAGGCCGCACGAATCGCACCGGAGGGGCTCGCTTACGCGCGCTTCGACCGGGAGGGCAATATTGCGCGCGTTCCCGCCGATCCGGCGCGCTGGGGCGATGCGGTGATCATGCGCAAGGAGATCCCGACGAGCTATCACCTCGCCGTGGTGCATGACGACGCGGGCCAGGGCGTAACCCATGTGGTGCGCGGGCGCGATCTCGAAGCTGCCACGGACCTGCATGTGCTGCTGCAATGCCTCCTCGGCCTGCCCACGCCGCTCTATCATCACCATGATCTGATCCGCGACGAGAGCGGCGACAAGCTCGCCAAGAGCCGCGTCTCGACGCCGATCACGCAATTGCGCGAAGAGGGCGCGGATCCGGCGGCCTTGCGGGCGATGCTGGGATTCGAGGCTTGATCGGCGCCCTGCGCGCGGTACATGCAGAGCAGCATCGCAACGCTCCAGCCCGGCCCTGCCTCACGTGAACGCCCCGCTCCCCCCTCCCCGCTCCGAGAATCCCCGCGATGCGCGCCGCGCGCCGCTCTTCATCGGCGCGGAGATCTATCGCGGCTCGAGCTATGGCGCGCATCACCCCTTGCGCATCCCGCGCGTCTCCAGCGTGATGGATCTCGGGCGCGCGCTCGGCTGGATCGGGCCGCAGAACTACGTCACCAGCCCGCGCGCCAAGCCGGCGGCGCTGACGCTGTGGCATACGCCCGATTATATCGCCGCGCTCCAGCGTGCCGAGGAGGATGGCGGTGTCGACGAAGAAACCCGCAAGCGCCACAATCTCGGTGTGACGGCGAATCCGGTCTTTCCGGAAGTGTATCGCCGGCCTGCGACCTCGGCGGGCGGAACGATGCTCGCAGCCGATCTCGTCCATGCGGGCGGGGTCGTGCACGTGCCCGCCGGCGGCACGCATCACGCCTTTCCCGATTACGCCAACGGCTTTTGCTATTTCAACGATCCGGTGCTCTGCCTCCTGCGCCTGCGCCAGCTCGGTTTTCAGCGCGTGGCTTATGTCGATATCGACGCGCATCATTGCGACGGCGTTGCCCATGCTTTCGAGGGGGACCGCGACGCGCTCCTCATCTCCGTCCACGAGGAACGCCGCTGGCCCTTTACCGGCGCGCTCGACGAGGATGGCGGGGGCGCGCATTTCAACATGCCGGTGCCGCGCGGCTTCAATGACAGCGAGATGCGCGCCGTCCTGCACGAGATGATCCTGCCGCGCCTCGCGGCCTTCGCGCCGCAGGCGATCGTGATGCAATGCGGCTCCGATGCGATCGAGGAAGATCCGCTCTCGCGGCTGGCCCTGTCCAACAATGCCCATCGCGAGGCGGTGGTCGCCGTGCGCGAGATGGCGCCGCGCATGGTGGTGACGGGTGGCGGAGGCTATAATCCGTGGTCGGTGGCGCGCTGCTGGACCGGGATCTGGGGCGCGCTCAACGGGCTCACCGCCCCGGAGCGCCTTCCCGAAGAAGCCGAGGCGGTATTACGCGCGCTCCTCTGGCGCGGCGCGCCGCGTGTGGGGCGCGATCCGCCGGAACACTGGTTCACCACGCTCCACGACGCTCCGCGCGAAGGCGATGTGCGCGAGGATATCCGCACGCGGCTCGCGGTGCTGGCGCGGCGTTGATCGAGCCGGAACCTGTGCCGTAGATCCTGCGTCGATTGCAGGTGGGACCAAGGATTGCAGGCGGGCCGCAGGCGGCAGGAATTGTCTCGAACCGGTGGCTCACGATTTGAAGGCGCATTGCATGGGTTCATCCTGGATCGAAAAGGGCTCTCCCGCCATCCGTGCATCCAGGCGCCGCAAAAACACCGGTTTCCGTGACACCCGCCTCCGAGCCCCCCCGGCTTGCCATCCATCGGCGGCGCCGCTGCGGCGAATTGCTTGCCAAGGCAATACAGATACGGGATAACGAACACGTGCAAGCGCCGGCCCCCGGATCATGCGCTTGCAAAGGTGCGGGAGTCGATTTGTGCGCGTTCTGATCAGATACGGCATCATCACCCTTGCGATTACCCTCGTCGTGATTCTGGCCATCTGGCCGTTCGCGACTGTTTTCGTGAACCAGTCGGCGCAGCGCGATATCGAACTGCGCTCGCAAATGCTCTTCAATACCGCGCGTGATCAGGTCCTCTCCTTGCAGGGGCCGGAAGACAGCGAGCGGCTGGCCGTGCTGCTCGAGCGCCTCGCCGAGGATGAGGCCGTATTCTCCGTGGGCCTGTGCGAGGCAGGGGAGCTGCGGTTCGCCTCGACGGGCATGCCGGATGATTTCAGCTGCGACGACACCGCGTTTGCCGCCGGCGAGGTGTTTACCCGTGTCGATTACGGCGAGAAGCGCGCCCTCGTCGCCGCCTACCCGCTCAGCGCGCCTGCCGATGACGTGCGGCTCGTGATCCTGCATGATTACGCCGATGTCGAGGAGCGGCGGGAGCAGGCGCGGCTCTTCATCGTTCTGGCTGCAATCGGTATTGCCTTCGGTGGCGCGGCGCTCGCTTCGCTGGTCGCCTTCTCGATCATGCGGCGCTGGACGATGTCCGTGCGTCGCGCCATCGAGGACGCTCGCGAGGGCCGCACGGAAGACATGAAACACACGCCCACCGAGATCGGCAGCGAGATCCGCCAGGCGCTCTCCGAGCTCGATTTCGCCCGCCGCACCATCGACACGGTCCATACCGAATGGAATCCGGAGACCCTGCGCATCGCGCTCGCCAACGAGTTGCCCGGCTCCGAGGTGATCGTGGTGTCCAACCGCGAGCCCTATATCCACAATCTCGACGAGAACGGCGAGATGAAGGTGCAGCGCCCCGCTTCCGGCCTCGTCTCGGCGCTGGAGCCCGTCACCCGCGCCTGCGGCGGCACCTGGATCGCGCATGGTTCGGGCAGCGGCGACCGCGAGGCGGTGGACAGCCACGACCGGGTGATGGTGCCGCCCTCGAACCCCTCCTACGGCCTGCGCCGGATCTGGCTCTCGGACGAGGAGCAGGAAGGCTATTACTACGGCTTCGCCAATGAGGGGCTGTGGCCGTTGTGCCATATCGCCTTCGTGCGCCCGGTCTTCCGCGAGGCCGACTGGCGCATGTATCGCGCGGTCAACGAGCGCTTCGCCGAAGCCGTGGTGGCAGAGGCCAAACGCGCCGATCCGATCGTGCTGATCCAGGATTACCATCTTGCGCTGGCCCCGCGCATGATCCGCGACCGGCTGCCGGATGCGACCATCATCACCTTCTGGCACATCCCCTGGCCGAATGCGGAGACCTTCGGTATCTGCCCCTACAAGGAAGAGATCATCGACGGGCTGCTCGGCTCCTCGATCCTGGGCTTCCACACGCAGTTCCACTGCAACAATTTCATCGAGACGGTGGATCGTTTCATCGAGAGCCGGATCGACCGGGAGCATGATTCGATCACGTTGAAGGGTTACGAGGCCTTCGTGCGCCCCTATCCGATCTCGATCGAATGGCCTCCGGCAGCGATGGAGGGGCAAAAGCCCGTTCCCGAGGCCCGCAAGGCAGTGCGCGAGCGCCTCGGCCTGCCCGAGGACGTGCTGCTCGCCGTCGGCATCGAGCGCTTCGACTATACCAAGGGCATCCTCGACCGGATGCATGGCGTCGATGCGCTGCTCACCGCCCATCCTGAGCTCGTGGGACGCTTCTGCTTCATGCAGGCGGCAGCGCCGACGCGCTCGAAGCTGGCCAATTACAAATCCCTCCAGGAAGAGGCGGAGGCGCTGGCGCGTTCGATCAGCGAGCGCCATGGCGGGCCGTTCGACGTAATCCAGCTCGTGGCGCGCCATCATGACCCGGAAGAGGTGTTCGAGCTGTTTCGCGCCGCCGAGCTGTGCATCGTCTCCTCCCTGCATGACGGGATGAACCTCGTCGCCAAGGAATTCGTCGCCGCCAGAGACGACGAGCAGGGCGTTCTCATCCTCTCTGCCTTCGCCGGCGCCTCACGCGAACTCGGCGAAGCCCTGATCGTCAACCCGTATGACGCCCATGCCATGGGCGAGGCGTTCTACTGGGCCTTGACCATGGAGGAGAGCGAGCAGCGCGAGCGCATGCGGGTGATGCGCGAGCAGGTCAAGGCCCGCAACGTCTACCGCTGGGCCGGCCAGATGCTTCTCGACGCGGCCCGCCTGCGCAAGAAACAGCGCATCATGCGGCTGATCGAGAAGGAACGCGCACGGGCGGAGGCCTGATCTTCCCGGATGACGGTCGGTTCCGGTCGCTCGGCTTGCGCAGTGTGGACAGATTGGTTGCGCGGCTTCCGGCAAACAGTGAAGAGGCAGGAAGCGCGTTATATCTGCCAGGCCTTGTAGAAAGGGCTCAACAAGCTTCCCCGAATCAAGCAATTGATAACTCAAACACCGCAAGATCATGTGCATAGCAATTTGCGATAATATTCAAACTTTCTAGATAGTGCTTTGCTTTTTTTCAAAGTTTAATATCTCATCTTCTGATCGCTGCGGATCATGAATCCATATCGCTGGCCCGAAAACAACGAAATATCCTCTCATGCGAGGAGTTCGACCGGTTTTTCCCAGATGATCAGCACGGCACAGCCCTCATGCGACCAGACCCGGTGTTCGCTGCCGGTCTGATTGAGAACGACATCGCCGGCGCGGTATGTCCCCTGATCGTCGCTCTGCTCACCATCGAGGACGATGATGGTTTCCAGTCCGCGGTGGCGATGTCTCGGCACGCTGGCGCCGGGCCGATAGCGCAGCACGGCGACTGTCGCGGAATCCTCCTCACCCTGGTGGAGAATGCAGATATCGACACCTTCGCGGAACGCGGTGAATTCCAGTTCCCGCCAGCCGCCACCGAGCAATCCCGCATGCGCGATCATGAGCCATTCTCCATCTGGTGTGACGCAGGAATCCGCGCGGCATCCACGATTACCGCACAAGGCCCGCCGCCGTCGGGACCCTGATGCTCTGCGCCGCCGGAGACGAAAAGCGCAGTATGTCCGATCGCGCCGGCCAGCGCACCGGCGACGAAGGCGCGGGCGTGGCGCGTCTGCGAGATGTCGGAATCGTCGAGCATGGTGTGACGCATCCCGCGCAGCTGTCCGCAACGCGCTGCTTCGGCCTTGACGAGCAGGGTCACGACTGCCTCCCGCGTATCCGCGTCGAGGGGGTATTGCGCGCCTAGTCCGAGCCTCGCGAACATCGCGCGTACCGGCCCAAGATCAATGGCGTCCTCCATCACGGCATGGTCGATGCGCAGATCACCTGTCCAGGAATCGCTCATGCCCAGCACGACGATCTCATGCCCCATCAGTTCGATCCCTGCCGAAGCCGATGCGCGGCGGCTGAAAAGGCCGAAATCAGTGTTGATGACGGCATCACTGATCGCCTCACCATCAGGTTCTCCCAGAGCCAGAGCCGTGCCGAGGGCCGATGCGCCGCGGGAATAGCCCATGGATTTCAGCGTATCCCCGGTGACGCAGGTCTGCCCGCGCGCATGTGCTTCGGCGGTTCGCCGGATCGTCAGGAGCGGGCACTTGATCTGTACGAAATGGACATCTTCAGCGCGGCTGATGCCTGCGCGCCGCATCGCTTCACGAACGCCCTGTGCCACGACCTCGACCTGCGCGGATCGTCCGAGTTCCTCGGGCGCGAGATCCCTCGTCACAAGGGACGCCATCGCCAGTGCCCGCGATGCCGTCGGTGTGCGCGGGCTGTCTTCCATGACCTGGAAAACGATCCAGTGCGGTGACAATGCGCCTTCCGTCCCGCCTGACATCACCAGCGAAATCCCGGCAAGGGCAGCCTCGTCGAGATGCTGTGCGAGCAGATGGCGAAGCGATTGGGTCGCGTAGCCGCGCGAGAAGTCGTTGACGCAGCCATTGCCCTCGGTCTTGCCGAGTACGGCGATGATACGTGCGGGGACGATCACGCCCTCCGCAATAGCCCTGGCAATCGCCGAAACGTCCCCGGGATCGCTCATCGGCAAACGGTGCACGATGGCTTCACGCATGCGATGTCGCTCCCTTCCGTGCGGCCATATGGGCGGGCCAGCCCTCCTCGACGCGCAAGAGGCGCGGACGCAACACCTCCGGCACCATGATCGCGCACATGTCGAGCAGATTGACGAAACTCGTACAGCTACCAAGCCGCGCGCGCGCGTCGTCGCGCGCGGCCCGCACAGGCCCTCTGATGAAAAGGCCCGGGTCATTGAGCGAACTGATGCCCGCCTTGATCTCATCGAATATACGCGCAGGCATCTCACCCGCGCGGTAGCGTTCATACAATGCCGCAATGCTCAACGGATGGGGGGTGTGCAGGTCTGCGGTAATCGATGCGGTTTGTTGCGCACCGGTCGCGACAGGTGCAGGCGAAGCGGGCATGGCAAGAACTTTCGGTGGAGGAGAAGCGAACAGAGCGTTTCAGGCGAGCGCGGCGACGAGTTGCTCGCTGGTCGCCGTCGCACCGAAGACCCCGCCCTGCTTCTGGATCATGCTGATCGCCGCGAGATGGTTCTCGTATGCGGTCGCACCGCAGCAATCCTCGAGAAGCAAACATTCGAAACCGCGATCATTGGCTTCGCGCATGGTGGTGTGGACGCAGACATCGGTGGTGATGCCTGTCAGCACGATGTTGCGAATGCCGCGCCGGTGCAGGACGAGTTCGAGGTCCGTGGCATAGAAGGAGCCCTTGCCGGGCTTGTCGATCACGACCTCTCCGGGAAGCGGCGCGAGTTCGGGAATGATCTCCCAGCCGGGCTCGCCGCGCACGAGGATCTTGCCGCAGGGCCCCGGATCGCCGATTCCGGCGCCGATGCGCCGGGAGCGCCAGCTCTTGTTCTCGGGCAGGTCCGACAAGTCGGGTCTGTGCCCCTCACGGGTATGCAGGACGGGGTACCCCGCCTCCCGCATGGCCGCCATGACACGGCTGATCGGCCCGATCGGTGCGCGCGTCAGGGACAGATCATATCCCATCGCATCGACATAGCCACCCTCGCCGCAGAAATCCGTCTGCATGTCGATGACGATCAGGCACGTGGTTTGCGGTGAGAGTGAACCGTCGAACGGCCAGGGATAGGGGTCAGCCGGGATCGTCTTCATGCTTTCGCCTCCGATGCGTTTTCGGAGACGTCTTGGCAAGGAGCATGCCAGATGCTTTTGTCGTGATCCCCGGCTGCGGATCGGACTCTGCCGTTGTGGCGTGTGCACGGTCGGTTTTCAAAACAACGACCTTTTCGCCGGTGATGATATCGAGTGACAGCAGAATGTGCTCGCGCAGCAATTCGCATGCTGTCTGCGCCTCCCGTGCAATCGCCGCATCAGCGATGGGTTTGTGCTGTGCGACCAGCGGGGGGTGTGCCGTGGTCGGGGCATTGATGATATAGCGATATCGATCAGACAAGACACGGAGTGTTTCGTATGATTGCAAAAGCCAATCTGACCCACATCCGGAAATAAGAGACAAGTGAAACTCGCGATGTCTCGCAACCCAGTTTTTAAGATTTTCTTTTGAATTCTGATTTTCTATTTTTTCCTGTGCACGCGAAAGCATATGAAACGATGCAACTATTCCTGCCTCCCATTCCTCGTCACCCTTCTCGATCGACAACCGCAAGGCTGATGTCTCGAGCTCGAGGCGGGCTATGCTGATGTCCATCAGGTGGGGCAATGACGCCTGTATCACGCGATAACCGCTATTGGGCGTGAATTCGACAAGGCGCTCACCGGTGAGTGATCCGCCCCCTTTGAACTGGTCCATCTTGAAGTATGTCTTTTGGCAATCAGGAGGACCCAATGCCGAAGAAACGCCACAAGCCCGAAGAGATCTTGCCAAGCTGCGCCAAGTCGACG
>Ga0008838_100881_pt1 | contig 19268 bp, 16 predicted proteins | sample HotLakConUCCSL28_FD_62212 | JGI IMG/M metagenome (GOLD analysis project Ga0008838, IMG submission 62212) | Hypersaline microbial mat communities from Hot Lake, Washington, USA - Hot Lake Consortium UCC-SL28 (Hybrid Assembly) | ecosystem: Environmental > Aquatic > Thermal springs > Hot (42-90C) ...
GGGTTACACTGTGTCCGCATCGGGGGCTCTCCTGACATCGGGCCAAGTGTTTGTTCGCACTCACACTCTCGCCGATTTCAGACCCCGATGCACCTTCCTTCGTGAGATATCCGGGCTAGGAGAGCCGGCCTGATGAACTCGCGTTCGACCGCGCCGCGCAGGCTGGGCAGCGACTTCCAGGGCTCCTTCTCCTGATTCGACCTGCGGCTTTCCACGGAAACGCGCGGGCCGCCCAGGGGCGCCTCGCGGCGAACGACATAGCAGAGCATTCTTGGCACAAGCGTCGCACCCTGGCGGAACGCGCTGCGATAGGGCGTCGTGGCCTGGAAGGTGGCGACAGCCGGTGCCGCCTCCTGCGCCCGGCGCAGCCGGCGGCCGGCGACCTCGGCCGATGCGTTGCGGTCGGGCAGCAGTCCGGCGAAGCCGGTCACCGTGTCGGGTATCCCCCGCGCCGGTGCCTCGCGTTCGGCGAACAGTACGCAGGACGGCACCGGAAACAGCGGAAAGACCCGGTCGTCGAAGGTCCAGGCCTCGAGGAACCGCACCTTGCCCTGCGGGAAGGCGCCGGTGCGGAACTTTTCCGCATAGCCGCGGGTCATCGCCGCCAGCGGCATGACGAAGGCGATCCGGCCGCCGCGCCGGAGAAAGAACCGGGCGGCCCGCTCGAAGAACAGGAGCGACAGGTCCTGGTGCGTGGCGTGCTGGCCGCCGACCCACAGGTTCGCCGCCTTCATCGCGTCGCGCACCCGCTGCTGGAGGCCACCTTCCATGTATCGCAGCGACAGCCAGGGCGGGTTGCCGACAACCCGGTCGAAGACGACCGTCTGCGACAGCCAGAGCGGCCGACTGAGGTTGCGGGCGACGTAGCCCCAGACATGGTCGCGCCCCTCCGCCTGCAGCCGGGCGAGGGTGGCGTAGGCGTCGCCGAGCACGGCCCGATCGTCGGCGGCGACGCGGCCATCCTGCGCCAGCTGCTCCAGGAAGGCCTCCCTGGGCCGGCCGGCGTCGCCGTCCTCCAGCATGATCCGCAGGACGTCGTCGAACAGCGCGGGGGCCCGGCAGACGGAAACCGGGAACCGCAGCACCGCCTCGCCATGTCCACCGCTCCGGGGCACCTGGATTTCCAGCGTGTCCCCGAACAGATCGCCGCCGCGCACCGACCACAGCAGGGCGTCGCCCAGATAGACCGGGATGTCGACGGCGGTGCTCCGCTGCGCCAGCAGATCGGGTCCGAGGGCCAGCAGATAGGTGACCCGGGCCACCAGCACGGCGACGGGATGGACGTCGAGGCCGAACACGGTCTCAGCCGCCGACCCGGCCAGTTCGGATTCGGGAACGCCGGCCGCTCGCGCCGCCGCAACGTGGCGGCGGACGGCGTGGAACAGAAAACTGCCGGAGCCGCAGGCGGGATCGAGCACCTTCTGGGATGCCGGGTGGTCGACGTGGCGGGCGCAGATCCAGTCCGCCAGCCAGTCCGGCGTATAGTATTCGCCGAGGTCGTGACGTTGAGCGGGGTCGATCAGCGATTCATAGACGATCTTGAGGACGTCGAGCTCGACGCGCTCGATCCGGAAACGCCGCACATGGTCGTCGAGGCGCGTGACCAGGCGCGACGCCTCGTCGTCCTTCAGCACCCAATCGAAGAAGTCGCCCTCGATCAGGCCACCGATCGCCAGATCGCGGAACTGCCGGCCCTGCAGCAGATCGGCCGCGTTCTCCGGTGTGACGCGCAGGACCGCGTGGGCGAACGCCTTGGCGACGATCGTCAGGAAGGTGTGCTGAAACCACAGTTCGTCCGAATCCTGGCTTCGCCCGTAGACTGCGGCGATCAGATCGCTCCAGAGCTTGCGCTTCAGCGCGGCTTCGGAATCCTCCGCCACCCGGGCCCAAGCCGCCTCCAGCACCCCGCTGGCGCGGGCGAAGGCAGCGCTGTCCCTGCCGAGTTCGCGGCGGATGGTCTCGGCGGTCGGCTCCAGGTCGCCGCGGATGCCGATGACGCTCTCCAGCCAGACCAGCAGACCGTTCGGATGGCTCGGCTCCACCCGGTAGGCGCCGATCGGGAAGAGCCGATCGCTGCGGACTTCGTAGGCGCGGAACTCGCTGCCGTCGGTGGCGATCCCGGCGAAGCGCCGGTCGGTCGCCGCTTCCCGGGCGATCAGGTAGCGATGCAGCTGGCGCTCGGCATCGTCGGCTTCGCGCCGGAGATCGCGCTTGAACTCGAAGACCGTCGAATCGAACAGCGCGTCGATGCGGCCGACATGCTCGATCCGCCGCTCATGGTCGACCGCGTCGTAGCCGATACCGAAATGCCGCTCCAGGATGTCGCAGATGCGCACGCGGACCTGTTCGTGGCCCGGACGCCGGGCCAGGGTTGCCGCCGTCGCCTCCAGTTCCGCCTGCGACAGCGTCATCGACCCGACCTCGGTGGTGCGAAGGAGAACGGGTCGCGGCGCCGCTTCGTCATTCCTTGCCTATCTAATCAGTTGTATACCCTTTATAGAATATTTCTTTTAGGTGAATTGACGCCACTAACGCAACCTTTGCCTGCATCGCAGGTCTCGCCTGCCGCCGGTTGCCCCGGCGTACGCCGGGACCCGGACGGGCGCAGCAGGTGCGCGCCGCCGTTGCGCCCCCAGGTCCCGGATTGGTGCTTCGCGCCGTCCGGGATGACGGGTATGAAGGAAGGGCCACCCCCCTTGCGATCTCGGAAGGGCCGCCATGCCCGCGATCTACGTCGATGCCGATGCCTGCCCGGTGAAGGACGAGGTGGTGCGGGTGGCGGAGCGGCATGGGCTGAAGGTGTTCATGGTGGCGCAGGGCGGGCTGCCGGCGCGGCCGCACCCCCTGGTCGAGCGGGTGCTGGTCAGCGAGGGCTGGGACGCCGCCGACGACTGGATCGCAGAGCGGATCGGGCCGCACGACCTCTGCGTCACCCAGGACATCCCGCTCGCCGCGCGCTGCCTGGAAAAGGGGGCGAAGGCCCTGTCGCCCGCCGGCCGGGTGTTCGACCGGGCCTCGATCGGCATGGCGCTGGCGATGCGGGAGATCGCGCAGCACCGGCGCGAGACCGGCGAGGGCGGCGGCGGCCCGGCGCCGTTCTCGAAACGCGACCGCTCGATCTTTCTGCAGGCCCTGGAGAACGCGGTGCAGGCCGCCAGGCGGGGACGGCCGTAGGGCACGCATCCCTGCGCGCCGTGGCGCCGGCCTTGCCGTTCCTGAAACCATAAAGACACAGAGGCCGGAAGCGGCCGTCCCGCGCGGCGGCGCCGGGCCCCTTGCCGAACTCCCCGCGGACGTCGTCCTGGCGAACGCCCGGACCCCGAAGGACGGAGCATCTGCCGAACCGTCGGCGCTCTGCTCCGGGAGGTTCCCGGCGGCGCGAGAATGATGATTCATGCCGGAACATCAACACTTTGGAGTCATTCCCGCGAAAGCGGGGATCTCGTGGGCAAAGGCGTCTTCGGAGCCGTCGTCGCGCCGGCCGTCGAGGTCCCGGATCGGCCCTGGCGGGCCGTCCGGGATGACTGGGGAAGAATGGGCGGGCCGTCCGGGAGGGCCGGTGCGGGGTGGCGGCTTGCGCTCGATCAACGCGCCCGTCCGCGCGGGATGCGATGGATCGCTGCAGGCAACGCGAAGGGGAGGACCACGCGATGAAGGTGGCGGCAATCGGCCGGGTCGACGAGTTCGAGGCCCTGGAGCCGGGGACGGTGCTGGTGGCGCAGGTGGTCGGCCGGCCGACCCTGTGCCTGAAGGCGTTCTACCTCGACGCCGACGGCCGCCGGGTGGACCGGCTGATCGGCCTGGCGCCGGGGCTCGAAGCCTATCGCGGACGGCCGGGCCTGCTCGAGCCCCAGGCGCTGACCGCGCCGGCGGTGATGGCGCTGGGCGAGGCCGAGTTGAGCCCGGTGGTGACCGCCTGGCCGCGCATGCGGTTCGTCGATTCGGCCGACCCCGAGACGGCCGGGCAGATGGTGATCTGCGGCGGGCGGACCTACCTCACCTTTCTTCAGGGTGCCGGGGCCGACACCGGGCTCGACTATGTCGACGTGGAGAGCGGCCGGATCCTGGCGCCCCCGGACAAGCTGTTCCGCACCGTGCTGCCGGAATGGTCGGTGGTCCGCCGCGACGGCGGGCGGGTCGAGGAGATCCACCGGTTCGCAGGGTAGACGCTTCGCCGCTCCGGGCCGTCCGGGCGAATGCCAGGACCTTGAGGGCAGGGGCCGCGCCGGCCTGGCCGGCGCACCGCTCGTCGAGGTCCGGGATCGGCCCTTCGGGGCCGTCCGGGATCGGGACGGCGCCGGACCATCAGTCGCTGCGGCCGACGCCGGTCTCCCGCGGGACGCGGAACAGGCTGTTGGGCAGGTCGATGCCTCGGGTGATGCCGAGCAGCGCCACCTCGGTCCGCGCGCCCTGGGCGTCGCGGATCACCCAGCGGCGCAGCACCGGCTCCTGACCCCGGTCGGGCCGGCCGTCGAAGTCGAGCGTCAGCTCGCCGGCGCCGGGATCGGCCGCCTGGACCAGGTCGACCTGGACGCCGAGGTCGGTCAGCCGGACGTCGGTGACCATGATCTCCCCGCCGAAGTCCATGTCCTCCCGGACCAGGAATCCGGCGAGCGTCGATCCCAGCGGCGCGTCGGAGCGCTGGCCCAGCTCCGCATCCCAGTAGGTCAGCCAGACGCCGTCGGCGACCACCAGATGCGGCTCCTCGTCGTATTCGATGCGCAGGCGGCCGGGGCGCTTGAGGTAGAAGGTGCCCTCGGCCATCTGGCCGCCGTCGCCGACCTGGACGAACCGGGCCTCCAGCGTGTCCAGGCCGTCGAGATAGGCTTCCACGGCCTCCAGCGCCTCCCGCTCGGCGGCGGAGAGGTCGGCCGCGGTCGCCTGCACCGGGATCGCCGCGGCCGGCGACAAGACCGCCGGGACCGCCGGCGCGGCCGGGGCCGGCAGCGCGGGCGCGAGAACCGCGAGGCCGGCAAGGCCGGCGACCGCGAGGCGAAGGCTGACGCGCAGGATCGTGCTCATCCCCGGAAGCTGAGCGCTGAATCGGGCGCGGTCAAGGCGCCAGGAGGGCGCCGGCAGGGCGCCAAGGGGGGGCGCCAAGGGGGGCGCCAAGGGAGGCGCCAAGGGGGGCGCCAAGGGAGGCGCCAAGGGGGGGGACGCGCGAGCGAAGCCGCGCGACATGGCCTCGGGCCCGCCGGACCCTTTATGACCGGCGCGGCTTGCGGCATGGTAGGCGTCTGACCTGCCCGACCCGACCGGAGACCGACACACAGTGCCCACAGTGCCGCCGTTCGACCCCCAGGACGATGCCGCCCTCGGCGGATTCATGGCCGAGTCCGGCATCGACGGGCCGCCGGAGCGTCTGCGCACCCTGCTGAGCCGGATCGCCGCCGCGCCGGCAATGGAGCCGCCGGACGCGTGGGTCGAGCTCGTCGCCCCCGATGCGGCCCCGGAAACCGCGGCCGTGCTGACTCGGCTGAAGGCGGCCCTGGCCCCGGCGCCGCCGGCGAAGGACCCGTCCCGGCTCGACGCCCTGCGCGCCGCGCTGGGCACGCGCGGGGTCGACGGCTTCGTCGTCCCCCGCGCCGACGAGCACCAGGGCGAGGACCTGCCCGCCGATGCCGAGCGGCTGGCCTGGCTGACCGGCTTCACCGGTTCGGCCGGCACCGCGGTCGTGCTGGCCGACCGCGCGGCGCTGTTCGTCGACGGCCGCTACACGCTCCAGGCCGGTCACCAGGTCGATGGGGAGCGGTGGGAGATCGTCTCCTCGGTCAAGACGCCGGTGGTCGACTGGCTGGGCCAGGCGCTGAGCCCCGGGGCGCGGCTGGGCTACGACCCAAGGCTGGTTTCGGTCGACCAGGCCAAGCGGCTGCGCGCCGCGGCGGAGAAGGCGGGCGCCCGGCTGGTGCCGGTCGAGCCGAACCCGATCGACGACCTGTGGGTGGCGCGCCCGCCGGCCCCGCTCGGTCCCGTGCTGCCCCACGACACCGGCTTCGCCGGCGAATCGGCCGAGGACAAGCGGCGCCGGATCGCCGAGGACCTGGCGGCCCGCCGGATCGACGCGGCGGTGCTGACCCAGCCGGAATCGATCGCCTGGCTCCTCAACCTGCGCGGCCGCGACGTGCCGAACACGCCGCTGCCGCTCAGCTATGCGGTGGTCCATGACGACCGCGCGGTCGAGCTCTTCGTCGATCCGGCGAAGCTGACCCGCGCCGCGCGCCGGCATCTGGGCAACGCGGTGACGGTGGCGCCGCCAGCGGGGCTGGAGCGGGCGCTCGACCGGTTGGGCGATGACGGCCGGACGGTGCTGGTCGACCCGGCGACCTGCAACGAATGGGTGCGCGACCGGCTGGTCCGGGCCGGCGCCCAGGTCACCCTGGCGGAGGATCCCTGCGTCCTGCCGCGCGCGACCAAGAACGAGACCGAGATCGAGGGCAGCCGCCGGGCACATCTGCGCGACGGCGTGGCGATGGTCCGGTTCCTCGCCTGGCTCGACCGCACCGCGCCGCAGGGCACCGTCACCGAGATGGAGGCGGCCGAGCGGCTGACCGCTCTCCGCGCCGAGGGCGAACACTGGCGCGGCATCAGCTTTCCGCCGATCTCCGGCGCCGGGCCCAACGGCGCGATCGTGCACTACCGGGTGACGGCGGAGACCGACCGCCGGCTGGAGCCGGGCACCCTCTACCTGACCGATTCCGGCGGACAGTATCTCGACGGCACGACCGACATCACCCGGACCGTGGCGATCGGCGAGCCGGATGCGGAGATGCGCCGCTGCTTCACCCTGGTGCTGCGCGGTCACATCGCGCTTGCCACCGCGCGGTTTCCGGAGGGGACGGCGGGCGGCCAGCTGGACGCGCTGGCCCGGCAGTTCCTGTGGAAGGCCGGCCTGGACTACGACCATGGGACGGGCCACGGGGTCGGCGCCTATCTGGGGGTGCACGAGGGGCCGGCGCGGATCTCCGGCCGCTCCGCCGTGCCGCTCAGGGCCGGGATGATCCTGTCGAACGAGCCCGGCTACTACCGCGCCGGCGCGTTCGGCATCCGGATCGAGAACCTGATCGTGGTGCAGCCGTCAGAACAGCCGGCGGAGCCCGGGCGCAGCCTCTTGGCATTCGAGACGGTGACGCTCTGCCCGATCGACCGGCGGCTGGTCGACACCGCGCTGATGACGCCGGACGAGGTCGCCTGGCTTGACGCCTATCATGCCCGGGTGCGGCAGGCGCTGTCGGCGACGCTGGGCGAGGAGGACCGCGCCTGGCTGGAGGCGGCGACGGCGCCGCTGGGGTAATGCCCGCGCGGGGGCCTACCGGGCCTCAGAGCACGGGAACGCCCAGCGCCGCGTCGGCCGGCAGGGTCCCGTCCAGACGGGGGTCGCGGGCCAGTTCGACCGCCCGGGCGACCGGTCGGAAACCCGAGCGGCGGTAGAAATCGAGCGCCGCCGGGTAGTCGAGGGTGCAGGTGTGGACGGTCAGCCGGCCGGGCGCGGGGCGGCGGCGCCACACCGTCTCCAGCGCCCGGTTCATCAGCCAGCGGCCCGCCCCGCGGCCCAGCGCCGCGGGCGTCAGGCCGAAGAACGCCAGCTCCGCTGCCTCCGGCATCTCCCGGAAGTCGAGCTCCAGCAGCCCGATCACCGTGCCGTCGGCGCCGATTGCCCGATAGGTCTCGACGCCCGGGTCCGACAGCAGGCCGGCCAGCGCGCCGTCGCCGAGCCGCAGCCGGCTGAACCACAGCCAGTCCTGGCCGACCGCGCGATGGAGCAACCGGTAGGCCGCCGGATCCGGCGCCGGCCAGCGGACCAGCCGCAGCCCGTCCGTTCCGGGCGGATCGGGGCGGGGCGGCGGCGCCTCGGCCATCTCCAGCCAGGTCACCACCGCGGCGAGCACGCCGGGCGGCAGCGACACCAGCGCCGCCTCGCCGCCGGCCGCCGTCCTCGCGGCATGCCCCAGCTCCGCCGCGACCGGCCGCAGGTCGGCGGCGCCCCCGTCCGGGCGGTCGGCGACGCCGGCGCCGGAGCCGGTCCGGCCGGGGGCGTCGGGGCTGGGGCGCGCATGCTCGGGCATGGCGCCACCCTCGGGCGAAGGCATGCGCCTGTCAACGCTCCCGGCGGGGCGCGGCCCAACCCCCTCTTCTTTCGCCGATCGGGGCGCCGTGGTATCCCTGACCGCGGGGTGTCGATGCGGTTCGGGCCCCGCCATGCCCGGAGCTGTCCCCCTCGCGCGAAGGAGTCCCTCCCCGATGACCGGAACCCTGGCCGAACTGTGGGTCGCCGCCCTTGTCCTGCTGCTGACCCATTTCGGCATTTCCAGCACCAGCCTGCGGCCGGCGCTGGTCAAGGCGCTGGGAGAAGGGATCTACCGCGCCTTCTATTCGGTCCTGGCGCTGGCGGTCTTCGTCTGGTTCATCCTGGCGTTCCGCGCGGCGCCCCCCGGTCCGCTGCTGTGGTCGCTGCCGACGCTCGGCGCGGCGGTGGCGGTCGTGCTGATGCCCTTCGCCTTCCTGTTCCTGGTCGCCGGCATCAGCCAGCCGAACCCGACCAGCGTCGGCTCGCCGAAGGGGCCGGACGATCCCGGCGTCAGCCGCGGCGTGCTCCGGATCACGCGCAACCCGGTGATGTGGGGGATCGGTCTGTGGGCCGTGGCGCATATGGTGGCGAACGGCGACCTCAAGTCGGTCGGCTTCTTCGGCACCCTCGCCGTGCTGGCGCTGCTCGGCGCCGGGCTGATCGACCTCAAGAACCGCCGCAGCCGCCCGCGGGAATTCGCGCCGTTCGAGCTGGCGACCTCCAACCTGCCGTTCCTGGCGATCGCCCAGCGCCGCCAGCAGTTCGGCCAGGCGCTGAAGGAGATCGGCTGGATCCGCCTCGCGGTGACGGTCGTCCTCTACGCCGCCCTGCTGCACGGCCACGCCTGGCTGTTCGGCGTCCGGGCCTATCCGGGGTAGCGCGGCCGTCGGGAGTCGCGTCGCTCGACCCGACCTGCGAGGGTGTTCTCCCGCCGCCGCCGACGGTTTGCAGGCGTAGGTCGGATTGACCAACGGGAAATCCGACGGCCCGGCCGGCCGATGCCGCCGCTTGCCAGCGTGTCCGCCGTTTGCTGCTATGGCGTGCCGCCGCCTTCCCTCGTCCCCGGCCAGCCCGAGAGCGCCATGCCCGCCGACATCGCGACCGTCTCCCCCCTCGCGCCCGAGGCCGTGCCCGACCTGCCGCCGATCCGCGGCGTGCGCATCGCCGGCGTTGCCTCGGGCCTGAAAAAGAAGGCGGGGGCGCGGGACCTGATGGTCGCCGCGCTGGACGCCGGGACCGCGGTCGCCGGCGTCACCACCCGATCGAAATGCCCGTCGGCCCCGGTCGAGTGGTGCCGGCGCGTGCTGCCGGGCGGCCGGGCCCGGGCGATGGTGTGCAACGCCGGCAACGCCAACGCTTTCACCGGCAGGGCCGGCGAGGCGACGGTCGAGGCGACGGCGGCCGCGGCGGCCCGGCTGATCGGCGGCACGCCCGACGAGGTGCTGCTCTGTTCGACCGGCGTGATCGGCGAACCGCTGGCGGCCGACGCGATCGCCGGCCGTCTGGGACCGGCAGTCGAGGCCCTGTCGGCTGAGGGCTGGGCCGACGCCGCGGCGGCGATCGCGACCACCGACACCTTCCCGAAGCTCGCCACCCGGACCTGCACGATCGGCGGCCGGGCGGTGACGCTGAACGGCATCGCCAAGGGCTCCGGCATGATCGCGCCGGACATGGCGACCATGCTGGCCTTCCTGTTCACCGACGCGGCGATCCCGGCGCCGGTGCTCGACCGGCTGCTCAAGCGGGCGGCCGACCGGTCGTTCAACGCGATCACCGTCGACGGCGACACCTCGACCAGCGACACGGTGCTGCTGGCCGCCACCGGCCAGGCCGGCAACCCGCCGCCGGAGGGAGCGGGCGACCGGGCGTTGGCCGGGTTCAAGCGGGCGCTGGAGGATCTCTGCCTCGACCTCGCCAAGCAGATCGTGCGCGACGGCGAAGGGGCGCAGAAGCTGATCGAGATCACCGTGACCGGCGCGGCGTCGGCCCGCGCGGCGCGGCGCATCGGCCTGTCGATCGCCAATTCGCCCCTGGTCAAGACCGCGGTCGCCGGCGAGGACGCGAACTGGGGCCGCATCGTGATGGCGGTCGGCAAGGCCGGCGAGAAGGCCGAGCGGGACCGGCTGACCATCGCGATCGGCGGGGTCGAGATCGCCCGCCGCGGCGACCGGGTGGTCGGCTACGACGAGGCGCCGGTCGCCGCGCATATGAAGGGGCGGGAGATCTCGATCGCGGTCGATCTGGGCCTGGGCCGCGGACGCGCCACGGTCTGGACCTGCGACCTCACCCATGGGTACATCTCGATCAATGCCGACTACCGCAGCTGACCGTGCCGCCGCGTGAGCCTGACCGCCCGATGACGCCCGCGATGAAGGTCCTGCCCCAGCGCCTGGAGACCGACCGGCTGGTGCTGCGCCGGCCGGAGCGCGCGGACGCGCGCGCCCTGGCCGCGCTGCTGGACGACTGGGAGGTCGCCAAGTGGCTGGCCCAGGTGCCGTTTCCCTATACCGAGGCCGATGCCCGCGACTGGATCGGCCAGACGGCGCGCAACTGGACCCGTGGCTTCAACTATCAGTTCGGGGTCTTCGTGCGCCCGCGGGGCGGCCGGGGCGGGCGGCCGGGGACGATGATCGGCCATATCGGCCTGCGCCGGAGCGCGGAGGACGTCGCCAACGGCGGGGCGGAGCTCGGCTACTGGTTCGGCCGCGACCACTGGGGCCGGGGCTATGGCACCGAGGCGGCCCGAGCGGTGGTGGATTTCGGCTTCGGAGAGCTCGACCTGGTGCGGATCTGGGCGACGGCGCTGCCGGACAACGACCGCTCGCTGGGGGTGCTGGGCAAGGCCGGGCTGATGCCGGTCGGCACGACCCGCCAGACCTACGCCACCCGGCGCGCGACGCTGGAGGTGCCGCTGCTCCAGCTGACCCGCGCCGACTGGCGCCCGGTGCCGGGCCGCCCGGCGGCGCCGGTTCCGGGGCCGCTGGCCAGGGGGCTGGCGCTGCTCCGGCGGCGCTGACCCGCTGGTTTCCCTTCATCCCGCTTCGAGGCCGCCATGACCGCCGAGCCGCCCGTCCCCACCGGCTGCGACCCCGGCGCCCGCGCGCCCGGCACCGCGCCGCGCGTCGTGCTGGTGGCCGCGGTCGCGCTGATCGACGTCGACGGCCGGGTACTGCTGGCCCGCCGGCCGCCCGGCAAGGCGATGGCGGGGTTGTGGGAATTCCCCGGCGGCAAGGTGCACGAGGGCGAGACGCCCGAGGCCGCGCTGATCCGCGAGCTGAAGGAGGAGCTGGCGATCGACACGTCGGAAAGCTGCCTCGCCCCCTTCACCTTCGCCAGCCACGCCTATGACGACTTCCACCTGCTGATGCCGCTCTGGCTGTGCCGCAAGTGGCAGGGCGACCCCCGGCCGCTGGAGGGCCAGGAGCTCGCCTGGGTCCGCCCGGCCCGCCTGCGCGACTACCCCATGCCCCCGGCCGACCGGCCGCTGGTGGCGATGCTGCAGGACTTTCTGTAGGGCGTCCGTGCCGGCGTGGCGACCGGCCGGTCTGGGTCGGGGAGCGGTCGCGGTCGGCTCTCCGGTTCACCGAGACCGGGCGTTCTGAACGGCTTTCCACGCGACGTCCGTTCCGGCGCCGCGGACCATGCCGGCGGCGTCCCCCCTACCCCCGCCGCGGCGCCGCCTTGACGCCGGTGGTCTCCTCGGTCGTGCCGAGGGCGTCGGCGAGGCGGTGGCGGGCGGTGCCGGGGCGCAGGGGCTTCTGCTGGCTTTCGTGCGGCGCCCAGCCGGTCAGCCACATCACCTGGAAGGTCGCCGGGATCCGACCGTCCGGCCCGGCATGCCGCTCGTGGTAGCGGCGGGCGACCTCGGGCCAGAAGGCGCGCGGCGGGATCGCCGGCCGCCGCTCCCGGTGGGTCGCGGTCTGGGCCATGCCGCGCAGGTCGGCGATCAGCCGGAAGGCGGTGTCGTAGGTCACCGTGACGACGTCGCTGTCGACCACCGGCAGGGCGAACCCGGCGCGCTGCAGCAGGCTGGCCAGGTCGCGCAGGTCGGACTGCGGCCCGACCCGCGGGCTGACCCCGCCGATCAGATCCTGCTCCGCCTCGACCATCGCCTGGCGCAGCTCGGCCAGGGTCTCCCCGCCCAGCATCGCCGCCAGGAACAGCCCGTCGGGCTTGAGCGCCCGGTTCACCTGGATCAGCGCGCCGGGCAGGTCGTTGACCCAGTGCAGGGCCAGGTTGGAGATCACCAGGTCGCAGCTCTCCTCGGCGACCGGCAGCAGTTCCTCGTCGCCGACCGCGACCGCCACCCCGGCGTCCCGCGCCCGGCGGGCCAGCCCCTCGGACAGCTCGACGCCGACCAGGGTCTCGATCCCCTTCTCCCCGGCCAGCCGCCGGGCCAGGCCGCCGGCATGGCAGCCGAGGTCGAGCACCGTCGGAAAGCCGCGCCGGACGTCGTAGAGCCGGTCGACCAGCCCTTCGGCGACATGGGCGAAGAGGAAATCGTGCTGGGCGAACCGCGCCGCCGCCCGCTCCCGGTGGCGGGCGACCAGGGCACGGTCGAACACGGCGATGGGATCGGCGGCCTTGGTCATGGGCGTTCATATAGCCGGTGATCGGCCCCGCGCCAAATGCCGGCCCGCCCCTGCCGGCACACGTCCGATCGCGCTTGACCGTCCCGGGGCGGCTGTCGGATACCCCGGGGCCGTCGCACCGGCCGAGGGAGACCCCATGCCGCCACGCCCGCCCGCCTTCCCGCGCATCATCGGCCACCGCGGCGCCGCTGCGCATGCGCCGGAGAACACGCTCGCCGGTTTCCGCAAGGCGGCCGAGCTCGGCTGCCGGATGGTCGAGTTCGACGTGAAGCTGAGCAGCGACGGCATCGCGGTGCTGATGCACGACCAGACCGTCGCCCGCACCGCCGGCGGCGCGCCCGGGGCGGTGCGCGACATGACCCTTGCGGCGCTGAAGGCGCTCGATGTCGGTGGGGGCTTCGGTCCCGCCTTCGCCGGGGAGCGGGTGCCGACCCTGGAGGAGGCGCTGGGCCTCGCCCTCGCGCTCGGTCTCGCGGTCAATGTCGAGATCAAGCCCTGCCCGGGCCGCGAGGCGGAGACGGCGGAGGCGGCAATCGCCGTCATCCGCGCGGTCTGGCCCCTCGACCGGGAGCCGCCGCTGCTGTCGAGCTTCGCGACCGACTCGCTGCTGGCGGCGAAGCGGGTGGCGCCCGACCTGCCGCGCGGCTGGCTGGTCGAAGTCCGGCCGACCGACTGGCGCGCCATCGTCGCCGCCGTCGATCCCGCGACCGTGCACCCGGACCATTCCGGCCTCACCGCGCAGATCGTGGCCGACTACCGGGCGGAAGGCCGGCCGGTGCTGGCCTATACCGTCAACGACCCGGACCGGGCGCGGACGCTGTTCGGCATCGGCGTCGACGCCGTCATCACCGATCGGCCGGACGCCCTGATGCCGATCGCCGAGGAGGCAGCCGGATCCTGAGGCCCGCCTTGCCGCCCCGGCCCGGGCCTCCGGGTCACGGCGTCCGGCCGGCATCAGGGCGCGCGAGGCGATGGCCGTGAGGCCCCGGGGGCAACCGATCGGGGCCCGCGCCGCTCGGCCGTGGCGCCGTGGCAGGGTTCGTGCGACCATGCGAGTCGCCGTCTCCCTCCGAAGCCCGACCGATCTGCGCGGGCTTCCAAGCCGGTTCGACCATGGCGCCGCCCGAATCCGCCCCTCCGACTGCTGCCTTCCCGACTGCCGCCTCGCCGATTTCCGGGTCGTCCGTCCCGCGTCCGGCGCAGGCCGAGGCGGCGGGCGCGATCGGCGCCTCGCGATCCACCGGCGCCCGCGCCGCCGCCTCGGCCCGTCCGGCCCGGCCCGCCGCCGATGCCCGGCCGGCCGCCGTGCTCAAGGGCCTGCCGTTTTCCGACCTCGCTGCCGGGCTCGGTGCAGGGCAGCGACCGGCGATGGTGCTGGGCCCGGCGATCAGGGACGCGCCGGCGTCGGCGGCGGGGGCGCCGGGCGAGGAGGCCTGGCGCGCCCGACCCGCGGTCGACGGCCCGGTCGCGGTGGTGCCGGTCGACCGCCTGGACGACTTCCTCTCGGCCTTCGAGGGCGACCCGGCGCTGCCCGGGCTGACCGTCGCGCTCGAGGCCTGGGTCGACGGCGAGGGACTGCCGATCCGCCCCTACCCGCCGCCGGCCGGGGCGCCGCCGCATCGTCCCCGCGCCCGCAAGATCCGCCTGCGCCACCGCCGCCGCGCCGGCAACGCCGGCCCGACCGCTCCCCTTGCCGCCGCACCGCCGCTCCCGCCATCGCCTCCACCCGTACCGGCGCCCCGCCGCGGCCTGCTGGCTCGGGTCCTGGGTCGGCTGTTCGGGGGCGGGAAGGGATAGGCGCCTGCCGACGCCCGTTCGGCTGACCGATGCCCCCCGGGCGAGTCGCCCGCGATCTTCTGATCGGGACAATCCGCGGCTTGGCGCGCCGGCCGTTCCGAGTCATGAAGACGGCGTTCTACCGATCCGCGACCGCAGGCCGAGCCCCCGGAACCGCCATGACCGATTTCCGACGCCGACCCGCAGCCGATAGACCTGCCGATGGCCCTGCTGATCCCCCTGCCGGCTCCCCAGCCGGCTCGAGCGACCAGGCGCTCCCGCTCGGCACGCCGGTGCCCGGGTGGTCTCCGCCGCCGCGGCCGGCGCGCGCCGCGATCCCGGGCCGCCGGGTCCGGCTGGAGCCGGCGGACCCCGCGCGCCATGCCGAGGCGTTGCATGTCGCCAATGCCGAGGATCCGACGGGCCGGATGTGGGCCTGGCTGCCCTACGGGCCATTCGAGGACGCGGCCGCCCATCGCGCCTGGATGGCGCAGGCCTGCACCGGCGACGACCCGCTGTTCTTCGCCGTCGTCGACGCGGGCGACGACCGGGCGTTGGGGATTGCCAGTTATCTGAGGATCACGCCGGAGGCGGGCACGATCGAGATCGGCCACATCGCCTTCTCCCCGGCGCTGCAGCGCACTGCGGCGGCGACCGAGGCGCTGACCCTGATGATCCGGTGCGCCTTCGGTCTTGGCTACCGGCGGATCGAATGGAAATGCAATGCGCTCAACGCCCCGTCGCGGCGCGCGGCCCGGCGGCTCGGGTTCAGCTACGAAGGCGTGTTCCGCCAGGCCGCGGTCGTCAAGGGCCGCAACCGCGACACCGCCTGGTACGCCATGATCGATTCGGAGGCGCCGGCCCTGCTGGCCGCCTACGACCGATGGCTCGACCCGGCCAATTTCGATGCCGCGGGACGCCAGCGCGTGCGGCTGTCCGACCTGACCGCGCCGATCCTGGTGAAGGTGGGGTAGGTCAGCCGGCGGCCGCCGTCGGACACGGGGGCTCGTGGGATCGGGTGCCAATCGTCCCGTCGCCCGCCGCACGACAAGGACCCTGAACCCGATGGCGAACGAGCCCCGACTCCCGAACGCCGCGAAAGGGTGCGGCATCGGACGCGGCTCCGTTTTTGTGGCAAATCGTTCGCGTCTTTTCCCCCGGGCAGGCCCAGATATGCCACGCTTCGTGCCAAGACCTTAGCCTCAGCCTTCGAAACCTTGCGTAGGCGCTTGGTGCTCCGAACGATTCGCGCTTAAAGTGGCGCCATGACCGGATCCGGCCATGCGCGGCACGCCGTCCTGCCCGACGGCCGGCCGCCGGCATGCGGGCGCTTGCCGCTGCCGGCGGAGGGCCGGTCTGCGCCGATCGTCCCGGTCGCGGTCGCCCTGCTCGCCGCCGCGCTGGTGCCGTCCGTGGCGGCGGCCCAGGCGGCGCCCCCGGTCGGGCTCCAGGGGCCCGGCATCGTCTGGCTGCTGGGCGCGCTGGTGCTTGCCGGCGCCCTGGCGCTGGTGGTCTGGCAGCGCCGGCTGGTGCTGCGCGAGATGGCGCGGGCCGAAGACGCGGCGGTTTCGGTCGCGCGGCTTGAGGCGGTGCTGGCCGCTGCGCCGCAGGGCTGGTGCGCCTGGAGCGCCGACGGCACCGCCGCCGTGTCTGAAGATTTCGTCGCCCTGCTCGGCATTCCGGACGTGGCCACCCTCGACGACGTCGAGGCGGCGCTGGAGCCGAGCGACGCCGCGTCGCTGCACGGCGCCTTCGCCGGGCTGCGCCGCGACGGGGTGCCGTTCGCCCGGATCGTGCGCACCGGCGCCGGGCGGGTGCTGGAGATCATCGGCCGGCGCGGCCGCGGCCCCAGCGGCGGCGCCGCCTTCGACGTGCTGTTCGCGACGGACGTGACCGCGCGCGAGGCGGAACGGGCACGCCAGGCCCAGGTCACCGACCAGAGCCGGCGGGTCGAGGCCGAACTGGCGACCATGCTGGACGCCCTGCCGGTGCCGGTCTGGCTGCGCCGGGCCGACCTCTCGCTCGGCTGGGTCAACCGCGCCTATGCGGCCGCCGTCGATGCCGGGCGCGACCAGGTGGTGCGGGAGGGGATCGAGCTGGGCAAGGGGCAGTTCGGCTCCGACGGCCGGGAACTGGCGCGCCACGCACGCGACGCCTCCGAGGCATCCAGCGACCGACGCCACGTGGTGATCGGCGGCGAGCGCCGCCTGGTCGAGGCGACCGAGCGGCCGCTGGAACCCGGCGGAGGCGACGGTCCGGCGCGCCGGCTGATCGGCTGGGCGGTGGACCTGACCGAGGCGGAGGAGGCGCGCGGGGAGCTGGGCCGCCACATCGCCGCCCACCGCGAGGTACTGGAGCATCTCAAGACCGCGATCGCCATCTTCGGCGCCGACCGGCGGCTGACCTTCTTCAACCAGTCCTATGTCCAGCTCTGGCACTTCGACGAGGGCTGGCTGGAGACCGGGCCGACCTATGACGAGATGCTGGAGGACCTGCGGGCCCGCCGCCGGCTCCCGGAATACGCCGATTTCCGCGCCTTCAAGCAGGGCCAGGCGGCACTGTTCACCTCGTTGATCGAGCCGCAGGAAGACCTCATGCACCTGCCGGACGGCACCACCCTGCGCGAGGTGGTGACGCCGCACCCGTTCGGCGGCCTCCTCTTCGTGCTGGAGGACGTGACCAGCACGCTGGCGCTGGAGCGCAACTACAACACCCTGATGGCGGTGCAGCGCGAGAGCCTGGACAACCTGGCCGAAGGCGTCGCCGTGTTCGGCGGCGACGGCCGGCTGCAGCTCTCCAACCCCGCCTATGCCCGGCTCTGGGGCCTGGACGAGGAGGACATCGAGGGCACCCCCCATATCGGCGAGATGCTGGACAAGATGCGCCGGTTCTACCCCGAGGAGGAGGACTGGCAGCAGACCCGCCGGCTGATGCTCGACGGGGCGCTGGAGCGCGAGGCCCGCCACGCCCGGCTGGAGCGGGCCGACGGCCGGGTGATCGACTACCTCACGGTGCCGCTGCCCGACGGTGGCGTGCTCAACAGCTTCCTCGACATCACCGCCTCGGCCCAGGTCGAGACGGCGCTGAGGCGCTCGAACGAGGCGCTGGAGACCGCCGACCGGCTGAAGTCGGAATTCATCGCCAACGTCTCCTACCAGCTGCGCACGCCGCTCAACGCGATCATGGGCTTTGCCGAAATCCTGGAGCACCGGTATTTCGGACCCCTGAACGACCGGCAGGCGGACTACTGCCGGTCGATCCTGGAGGCGTCCGAGCGGCTGCTGGCGCTGATCAACGACATCCTCGACCTGGCGACGATCGAGGCCGGCTACATGGCGCTGGAGCGTCGCCAGGTGCAGGTCGCCGACCTGATCCGCTCGGTCCACGACCTGACCCGCGAATGGGCCGGCAAGCAGAGCCTGAAGCTGGCCATGGACGTGCCGGACGACATCGGCATGATCGAGGCCGACGACCGGCGGTTGAAGCAGGCGCTCTACAACCTCGTCTCGAATGCGGTGAAGTTCACCCCGCCCGGCGGCCGGATCACCCTCGCCGCCCGGCGCGAGGGCGACCTCGTCCGTCTCTCCGTGGCGGATACCGGGATCGGCATTCCCGAGGCCGAGCAGCGGCGGGTCTTCGGGCGGTTCGAGCGGGCCCATCCGGAATTGCGCCAGTCCGGCGTGGGGCTCGGTCTCGCGCTGGTCAAGAGTTTCGTCGAACTGCATGGCGGCCGGTTGGAACTGGTCAGCCGGTCGGGCGAAGGCACCACGGTGTCCTGCCTCCTGCCGGTGCGCTCGGCGGACCGGACGGGCGCGCGGCGGGCCGTGGCCGGGCCGATGGCCGCGGCACTGCCCGATGCGCCGGGCGGCGACGCGCCGGGGGAAGCCGCCGACGGCGGTGCCGGCTTCTGACCCGCGCGCCCGCCGCCGGTCGAGAAAGGCTTAACTCTTTCCCGGTATGGTAGGCGGCCTACCCCGACAAGCGCGTCTTTCCCGATCGACCCCGAGCTGCGATGTCCCAGACCGAGGAGTTCCGCGTGGCGGCGGCCGGCGTCCCATCCACCGCGCAGACCGGCCGTGGCGGACCGACTGCCTCCGTCGCGGGCGCCGGCACCGCCGCCGATCTGCCGCAGCGCCTGGGACTGTTCTGGACGTTCTGGCGGTCGATCGTCCCGGTGGGCGTGCCGCCGAAGCGCGGCTTCGATCCGTCGGCCGTCCCGCCGCGTCTGCTGCCGAACCTGGCGATCTATGAGCGGATCGCGCCCGACCACTTCCGCATCCGGGTGATGGGGACCGAGGTGGTGCGCCGCGTCGGGATCGAAGGGACCGGCCGCAACGTCCTCGACCTGCTGCCGCCCGGCCCGGGCCGCGATCGGATCGCCGGGTTCATGAACGCGCTTCTCGATCATCCCTGCGGTGGCCGAAGCGTGGTGGAGGATCTCTTTCCCTCCGGCCGGCGCAGCTCGGTCGACATCCTGCGCCTGCCGCTCGCCGATGCCGACGGCCGGCCGCGCTACCTGGTCTCCTGCAGCGCCGAGGGCCGGGAGGAGGACTATCGCGATCCGGACGGCCCGCCGATCCAGGTGTCCCGGCCGCTCCGCCTCGACTGGCTGGACATCGGCCACGGCACGCCCTGACCGGCGCCCCGCGCCGAGGCTTGGACGGTCCGGGCCTTCGCCGGCGCGTCGATCGGTTCCGACCGTCGAACCCTTGGAGCCTCCCCGCGCCGGCGGGTGCTTTGGGCTCTGGACGGCGGCGGCTGAATGTTATATCCAAGATACAAATCACCCGTTTCCGTTCCGGAAGGCTGCCGCCATGCCCGTTCGCCGCCGCCGG